>OLRK01001997.1_pt1 | contig 14329 bp, 17 predicted proteins | sample 1672911 | NCBI WGS metagenome assembly OLRK01 (sample SAMEA3136736, study PRJEB25190) | human gut metagenome | biome: human gut; feature: human-associated habitat; material: faeces | place: Austria | collected 2013 | reverse complement strand
GTTCAAACAACCAAAAATAAGTTCTTGTATCCAAGAAGAGCGGAGGATAAAAAAATGAAGAAACGTTTTTTGGCACTGACACTGGCTGCCGCCATGACGGCATCCCTGACAGCCTGCGCAGGAAATAAGCCTGCACAGACAAGCGCTCCTGCAGCTGAAAAAACAGAAGCAGCTGAAAAGGAAAAAGAAGGCAAGACAGAAGCAGCCGCTTCTGAAGACCCTTTTGCAGATTTGGGAGAATTTACAATGACAATTTCCCACTCCCAGCCAGCAGGAAACCCACGTACCATTTCTTTGGAGCACTTTGCTGAAAAGGTAGAGGAGCAGACACATGGCCATGTACAGGTAGATGTATACGGTGACAGCCAGCTTGGTACTGAGAAGGAAACCCTTGAGCAAGTTGTAGGCGGCACAATTCAGGGAATGAGAGGCGGCCCTTTCGACTTCACTCCAAGACTGCTGATTTTCTCTCTTCCATTCCTGGCAAGCAACCGAGCAGAAGTAAGCGCACTGCTCCACTCTGATTTCGCACAGAAGATCAAGGACGAGTGTGCCCAGGAAAGCACAAAATCCGGCGGCGATTTCTATATCATCGACCTTTGTGATGCAGGCGGTTTCCGTCAGTTCTCCAGTGGTTCCAAAGCAATCAAAACCCCTGCTGACTTAAAAGGTCAGAAGGTAAGAACCAATGGACTTAAGACCATTGACTTAACATTCCAGGCTTTAGGTGCTACAACCGTTACGATCCCTTATGGCGACTTATATATGAATTTAAAGAACGGAACCGCAGACGGACAGGATAACCCATGGGTAAATACCGAGGGTATGAAATTTTATGAGGTTCAGAAATACTTTACCGAAAGCAACTACTTATTCATGGCCGATCCATTCTATGTAAATGCAGCATGGTGGGATTCTCTTCCATCAGAGTTCCAGGAAATTATCCAGACCTGTGCAACGGAAGCCGGCAAAGAAAACGATGAGCTGTGTGATGCAAATGCAGTAACCGCTTTAGAGACGATCAAAAATGCAGGCTGTGAGGTTTATACCCCAACTGAAGAAGAAATGGCGCAGTTCAAGGAAGCAGCCCAGCCTGTATATGATCAGATTATTTCTGAGGGCCTGCTGACAGAAGACGAATTAAAGGAAATGCAGGATATTGTTGCAGCTGCAAAATAATATTGATGGAGATTTTATGCAACAAAAAGGGTCGCTGTGACAGGTGACCCTTTTTTAAAGGAAAGGGGAAGAAACTATGGCTGAAAAAAAAGGGAAGGAAAGCAGTCTGGAAAAAGCCGGCAGGATTTTCACAAATCTTTACTGTGCAATTGGTGCAGTCGCTGTGGGAGTTCTGGCATTTATGACAATTTTTACAGTTATCATGCGCTACTTCTTTTCACTGAACTGGAAACAGGTTGCAGAGTTTAACGTTACGCTGTTCGCCTTTACTACATTCTGGGGGTTAGGCTACTGTATTCTGAAAAATGAACATGTTATGATCGATGCCCTCTATGATATCCTTCCAGTTAAAATGAAACGTATTTTAAGCGTTATAGATTATATAATTGTCTTGATCGTTCTGGGGGTTTTTGTAAAATATGGTATTGCATATGTAAAAATGGCAGGCGTACAGTTAAGCTTAGGTATGGAAATTCCGATGTATTATATGTATGGTATTATGCCTGTGACCGGAGTACTCTGCGCAATTTGTGTTGTGCTCAAAATAATCGAGACAATTAAAGCACCGGATTCTGCCTTTGCCCGTCATAGTGCAAAGCTGAGAGAGGGGGAGAAATAAGTTATGGCAATGGTGGTTATGTTATTGTTCCTGGTATTTTTTGCATTGATCGGCGTTCCGCTGACCTTTGCCATCGGCGCTTCCTGTGTCGCATATCTGATGCTTTATGCTCCGAATCTTTTAAATATGTTCCCTCAGAGAATATGGAACGGCGCTTACAGTGAACTTCTGATCGCGCTTCCGCTATTTATGATGGCAGGGGAGCTGATGAATACCGGAGGTATTACCAAAAGGATCATTAACTTCTGCCTTCAAATTCTCCGTCCAATTCATGGCGGTTTAGGAGAAGTTAATATTGTTGCTTCCATGATCTTCGGCGGTATTTCCGGCTCTTCCGTAGCGGATACCTCTGCTCTTGGTTCCATCCTGATTCCAGCAATGGAAAAAGAAGGATATCCCAAGTCTGCGTCAGCAGGTATTACCGTTGCATCTTCCACAATGGGTATGATCATTCCACCTTCCACACCAATGATCATGTATTGTATGATTTCCGGCGGTTCTGTAGGAGCACTGTTCCTGGCCGGAGCAGTTCCGGGAATTTTAATTGGAATCACACAGCTTTTATTGGTATTCATAATCAGCCGCAAGAGAGGCTGGCATCCAAAACGCAAGCCTTTTGACGCAAAAGAATTTAAAAAAGATATTTTGAGCGGTATTCCAGCTCTCTTAATGCCTTTATTTATCATTGCAAGTGTATCCTTTGGTATCTGTTCTGCAACAGAGAGTGCCGGTATTGCTGTAGCATACAGCCTGATCGTAGGTTTCTTCATTTACCGTGAACTGACTTGGAAGGATGTATGGACTGCAATGAAGAATACTTTTGTTTCTTCTGCCTCCACATTATGGCAGTTGTAAGTTTTACAACCATCTTCACATGGATTCTGACCATGCAGAAGGTTCCGCAGACGGTTGCTGCCTTCTTTATGGGGCTGAATATGCCTGCATGGGGAATCGGCCTGGTATTCTTAGCTATGATCCTTATGATCGGTACATTTATTGATGTATGCCCGGCAATTATGATGCTGACACCAATCATGCTCCCGGTTATGCAGAGCTACGGTTTCAGTGTACTTCAATTTGGCGCTATCATGATCACCGGTCTTGCGATCGGCCTTGTCACCCCTCCAGTAGGAATGTGTCTGAATGCCTGCCATAAAATTAATAAAATGCCGATCATAGATATTTTCAAAGGTGCATTGCCATATGTAATCTGCAACCTGATCGTACTTTTAGCCATCACCTTAATTCCGCAGCTTACCAACTGGCTGCCTAGCCTGATGGGCTACAATGTCTAATAAAGGAGTAAGTAATGAATTTAAAGGAAAAATTAAAGCAGGGACCTGTATTTGGCATGGCCTGCTACAGCGGTGTCACAGCTGTAATTGAAACGATCGGCATGTCCGGTCTGGATTTTATCTATCTTGACACAGAACATACAGTATGCAGTGTAAATGAAACCTTTGAAAAGCAGATCATGGCAGCAAAACTCCATGATATTGCCGTTCTTGCCAGAGTCCCCTCAGATGATCCGGCAGCAATCAGAAAAGTACTGGAATGGGGGGCTGATGGCGTTATCATCCCTCACTGCACCAGCGCAGAAATGGTAAAGAACTGTGTCCGCGCTGCAAAATTTGCTCCTCTAGGCCGAAGGGGCGCTGAAAGCTGTGTAAGAGCAGCTAATTATGGCTATGGTAAATTTGACTGGAATGAATATATGAGAAAGCAGAATGAAGATACCATGGTGATCGCAATGGATGAGGATTTTGAGTTCACCCAGAATATTGATGAAATACTAGAGGTTCCCGGAATTGATGCAGTGAACTTCGGGCCGGTGGATTATGCCAATTCCCTTTGCCAGAAGATAGGCTATGCCATGGGCGAGGATGTGAAAAAGGCGTTCGATGTGCTTGTAGAAAAAGCCGCACCCAAAGGAATTGGGCGGTTAGGCCCTACAGCTTCCTGTACCGAGGATGGCGTAAGGCAGGCAATTGCCAATGGCTATAATATGATCATTTTAGGCAACGATATGATGCATTTTACCGGAGCGTTAAAGAATCTGATGAAGCAGGTAGTTGAACCCGTAAAGCTGGGATAAGCTGTATTAAAACAGGCAAAAAGAAAGCACCCACTCCAAAAGCGGATGCCTCATAGTCGGATTGGTGCTCTAACGAACATCGCCCATCCTGTTGGCCGACAGGGTGGGCATTTTTTTGTCTTCATTTGCTTCCCTTTTGCGAACAGTTCACCCTCACATTTTTTCTTCCTGCTCTCCGCAGGACTGCACCTTCACCCGTATCAAGCAGTCCGACAAATGTTCATAGTTCACATCCAGGGAATAATCCACCTCGATCAGAAGGTTATCCTCCTCTTCGGTAATGTCAACCCGGTTAGCTTCTATCCCCACGATCAAATCCCCCATGGGGGTACTGTAGCTCGAAAGAAACTTTTTATGCTTCTCAAACTGCATATGGGCAGCAGCCGGCCCACGCTTGATAATGTCCATGCTGCCGTCACCGGCTTTGATCACATTTCTGACAGCCTCATCAAAGCCCTCCAGCACCTCCTCATAAAGGATATAGTGCTTTCCGTTTTTCTGATAATAGTCCCCCCGTACAACCACTTCCACATCTGCGTCCTCCCCATCCATGGTATGGACGCCGCTTATAGTAATCAGTACATCCTTTGTCATATTCCTTCCTCTTTTCACTGAGCGTAGCGGTTCAAGCCATGCTCCATCAGCATATCTACCAGCTGGCGCTTTCCAATGCCTCTCTTTTCCCAGAGCATTGGATACATGCTGATCGCCGTAAATCCTGGCATGGTATTGATCTCGTTAAATACCACCTCACCCTCACTTGTAACAAAAAAGTCTACTCTGGAAAGGCCATAGCCGTCCACTGCCTTAAAGATCGCCATAGCAGCCTGGCGTATCTCTTCTGTACTGTTTCCCGGAAGCTCAGGGTCTGTCACTGTCTTTGATTCTGCATTATAATATTTTGCATCGAAATCATAAAATTCTGCTGCAGCAAGAATCTCGCCTACACCGGAAGCCCGGACTTCCTCACTGCCTCCTCCAAATACGGCACATTCCACCTCGCGGCCTACAATGGTTTCCTCTACCAGGATTTTTGCATCATGCTTTGCAGCCTCCAAAAGCCCTGCCTCCAGCTGGCTGCGGTTTTCTGCTTTTGAAACGCCCCTGGAGGAGCCTGCGTTGGATGGTTTTATAAATACAGGATATGCAAAGCGGCTCTCAATCCGCTCTATAACCTGTTCCATATGCTTTAACTGATGCCTGTGCACCGGCTCATAGGCAGCCTGGCGGATGCCAAGGTCATCTACAATGATCTTTGTATACAGCTTATCCATTGATACAGCCGAAGCCAGCACGCCGCAGCCCACATACGGGATCTGCGCCAGCTCCAGAAGGCCCTGGATCGTACCGTCCTCCCCGTAAAGTCCATGAAGCACAGGGAATACCAGGTCAACCTTTACCTCCCTGGTCGTATCTCCTTCTAAAAGCAGTACGCTTTTTCTGGAAGCATCCGGCAAGATCATAGCTGCCACATTCCCCTTTTCCCACTGCCCGTTTTTAATTTCTTCCGTTGTCTCCGTTAAGATCCAGCGTCCATCCTGGGTAATTCCGATCAAAAGGAGGTCATACTTCTCCCTGTCTATATTTTCAATCACATTGACTGCCGACATGCAGGATACCACATGCTCTGATGACTGGCCGCCAAAGATAACTGCTGCTGTTTTCTTGCCCATATCTAAAATCTCCTCTTACTGATACTTAATTTTTCCCGAAACAGTTTATAGTATAGCATATGTGGCAAGAATTACAAAGAGCTTTTACATAAGCATTATCAAAGAACCTGACAAAAAGCAGCGCACCGTTCCTGCCTGTCCATCCATGAAAAGGAGTATTGCCATCATGAAATACAAAATCAGCCTGTCACTGTCAGCCCTCTGCTTTTTTATGGCTTTCCTGCTGCTTTTATCCTGCCGCATGGCCGCCGGAGAGCAGCTGGCCGCCTCCATCTCCCCAAAGATCCTCCGTTTCCATGTACTGGCGGAGGATAACAGCCCCAGAAACCAGGAATTAAAGCTTGAGGTAAAAAGCCTGCTTCTTTCCTATATTCAGGAGCATTCCCCAAAAAACGCCGGGAAAGAAGAATTATCCCATTGGCTGCTGGAAGAAAAAGAGGTTCTGGAGCAGCTGGCCTCTGAGCTGCTTTTAAGTAAAGGGGCCAGTCCCGCTGTCAGCCTGCAGCTGGCCCACGATCACTTTCCCACGAAAACCTACGGCTCCGTCACCTTCCCAGGCGGCACCTATGATGCCCTGCGCATTGTGATCGGAAACGGAAACGGCAAAAACTGGTGGTGCGTCCTGTATCCCTCCCTCTGTGCGCCGGATGCAGTACAGCCTTCTATGCCGGAAGCATCTCAGGCTACCCTTGACAGCCTGCTTCCTGACCCACAATACAAAGCCCTTCTTCCCAGGCCCGCCCTGCTTCCGGACATCAAATATAAAAAGCCGGAGATCCGCGTCCGGCTCCGGCTTTCACAGCTATTTAATTTTGATGCTTAATTTTTTTCCTGCTTTCCATCTGGAAGCTGCTCATCCAGCAGCTCCTTAAGGGCCTCATCACTTACATCGATCCAGACATCCTCCTCATGGGCATTCAGCCCCAGAAACTGGGCCAGGGTTCGGGTATCATCACTGTTGTTCCAGATACTGATGTAACGGTCAATCTCCTCAAATGGGATCTCTCCTGCCAGATAACGCTCCTTAAAATTCTTCTCTTCCACTCTGAAACCTCCCCTTATAAAGCTCAGCCTCTCCCATGAGGATGGGGCTTTTCCTTCTCCTGCTCTTTTATGTTCTGGGATACGGTAATCTCCTGATTATCAATATGCTCCCGGATCGCCCTTGCTGCCTCGGCAATATTTCTGCTTTTTACCGCCTCCAGAATATGGCTGTGCTCCACCAGGAGGATCTGACGCTTATCCTCATCCTTAATATACTCCAGGCGGTACCGGTACATCTGCTCCCGAAGATTGTTCAGCATCTGCACCAGCTTATCATTATCAGTACCCTGATAGATCACATCATGGAAATGCTCATCCGTCTCTGCGATCACCATAGCTTCCCCATTTTCCACTGCTGCCTTAAACTGCTGCTGGGCCTCCTCCAGCTCCTTCATGTCGCTCTCTGTCATCCGCTCACAGGCAAGCTCGATCGCCAGCTCCTCCAGAGAACGGCGCACCTCCAGCACATCCCGGAGGCTCTTTTCAGAAATCCTGGCAACCTCTGCGCCCTTTCTTGGAATCATCAGCACCAGTCCCTCCAGCTCCAGCTTGCGGATCGCTTCACGAATAGGCGTACGGCTGACTCCCAGCTTTTCCGCCAGCTGTATCTCCATCAGGCGCTCTCCCGGTTCCAGCTCTCCCTTTAAAATCGCCTGACGCAGCGTATTAAACACCACATCCCTCAGCGGAAGATACTCGTTCATATTTACCCTAAAATTTGCTTCCATTGAATCTCCCTTTTCCTCCCTGATCATTAAACCTTTCTCTTTATTACAGGCAGCTGTTTAAGGCAGCCTCTTTCTCACCGGCTTTTGCCGGACTGGATAATTGCAGCAGACATGCATCTTCGCATGGCTGAACTAATGCGGACAATTATAGAAATTTGTAAGATATACCTGCTTTGCTAAATGAGCCTGGGGCCCAAACCGCAGCGCTTCATAAGCTGCCCTTGCTGCAGTGGGATTATCAAAAAGGCCAAACACAGTAGGGCCGCTTCCGCTCATCATGGCATTGACTGCCCCTCTTTCCATCATAACCTGTTCAATCTGTGAAATAACCGGATAGCTCTTCCCTGTTACAAGCTCCAGCACATTTCCAAACCTTCCGGCCACCTGCCGCAGGTTTCCTTCTTCAATGGCCCTGAGCATACCATCTATATCCGGATGCTGCTCCTTTGTAAGCTCCATGTCATCCAGATCTTCATACACTGTTTTTGTAGATACACTGATGCCCGGCTTTGCGATCAGGACCTGACACTGGGGCATTGGAGAAAGCCTTGTAAGCTTCTCCCCGATTCCCTCTGAAAGAGCTGTCCCCCTCATAAGACAGTAGGGGATATCCGCCCCCAGAGTCACCCCCCGTTTCATAAGCTCCTCCAAGGACAGACCAAGACGGAACATTTTATTAACGCCAAACAGAACAGCGGCTGCATCACTGCTGCCCCCTGCCATTCCTGCGGATACAGGAATAAGTTTTCTCAGTCGGATATAAAGCCCCTTTTTAATCTGGAATTCATCCATCAGAAGAGCTGCAGCCCTATAAGCCAGGTTCTGCTCATTATCCGGCACATAAAACAGGTTTGTTTCAATGCGGATTCCCGGCTCATCTTTGCAGTAAAGATCGATCCGGTCATGAAGCCCTACGGTCTGCATGATCATCCGAACCTCATGATACCCGTCAGGCCGCTTCCCCAGCACATCCAAAGCCAGGTTAATCTTTCCGTACGCTTTCAAACGCAAATGCGAAATCATCCCTTTTTCCCCTTATAATCACAATCATAACAAATTCCGCGGTGCATCGCTTATCAAACTTTCAATGCCTTTGTATTTTTATGGCTTCGCACCGCCAAAGCATAATACATAATATTGTATACAACATTTTTGTATTTTTTTCAAGACATAAATGTAAAAGATTTTCTTACAAAAAGGCCGGAGGATATCCCATCACTCGTTCCTCCGGTCTTTTATCGCTTCATTTAATTCCTCTTCAAATCCTGAATCGCAGCTTCTACCTCTTTATTTTCCTCATCCAGCAGAGGGCTCAGCCCTCCCCTGTCCTGTTCTGTCTCCTGTTTTGGCATATAGCGCTTAAAGACTGTCTCAAAATAATAAGAATTCATAAACGCAAGGAAGGGAACCCCAAGAAGGATACAGATAACAAAAAACTGAGGTGCGTAATACAGGGTCATTACAGACGCAGCCACCAGGATCCCGTCTGTAAAAATGATCCCCAGTGTCTGCAGCAGGTGACGCACTGACATAAAAAATGCATTGAACATGGTGCGTTTTATGGGATTATAAAATCTTGCCTGCAGCGGAAATACATAAAGCCCTATAAACAGCAATATAAGGCTTGCACCGCCAAAGACAGCTGTAAGCACGATCCGGACTGCAGACGGAAGCCCGAACTGATTGGTATAGAAAAACCACAGATCAAATCCAGCCAGTGCGGCACAGCCCAGAAGGATCAGCCATATGATCGTAGACTGCTTAAAGTTAGAGGTAAAGGAATGAAAAAAGCCTTTTATGGTAGAACCGTCCTCATCTCTCACCAGCTTCAGCGTAACATAGTACATAGCTGTTGTTGATGCGCCTATGGTAAACACCGGCAGGGAGCAGACTGCCCACAGCAGGTTTAAGATCATCAGATCCCCCAGTTTTCCAATAAATCTCCATACAGGGTTATCATAATTAAAAAGTCCGTGCATATTATACCCTCTTTCTATGTTTCAGCTGCTTTCAAACAGCTAGGATTAGTATATCATACGAAACATAAAAATCAAGCAGTAAGGTAGCGCCGCAAAGGCAATAAGCAATAAGCTGCCGTTTTTGTTTTTCTGGAAAATTTCCTACCGATATGGTATACTGACCCCAGACATAAAACCAACACTGTGAGGTCGCTCTATGAATATCAAAGAATCAATGAAAACTGAAAAAGAAAAGTTTAAGTCTATGAGCTGGCGTGACCGGCTCTGGTATATTAAATCCTATTATAAATTTCACATTGCAGCTGCTCTGCTTCTCATTCTTGCCCTGGTTTCCATCGGCCAGATCCTTTACAGGAAAACCTTTACTACCAGGCTTTATATTTCTATCATTAATGATAAGACCCAGGATGGCTATACAGACTGCCTTGATTCCATACTGAAAAGCCAGATGGATTATGGGCCAAAGGATGTACTGGAAATTGACAGCAGCATGCACATGACCTTTGACGAAACAAAAATGACGCAGTTAAATTACGCCTCTCTTGCAAAGATAGGAGCCTTAATTGCCAGCAATACCATTGATATTATGATCGCAGATGAAGAAATTATAAATCACTACGCTTCCGGCGGCGCATTCCTGGACTTAAGCCAGGAATTTCCGGAATGTTCAGCTTCTTCCAATCGTGTCTCTTCCATTACAGTAACCCTGGAGGACGGCTCCTCCTGCCTGGCTGCCCTGTCCCTGGAGGATTCTCTTCTTGCACAGGAAGCCGGTCAGGAGCTTTCCGGCGTCTATATTGCAGTTATGTCAAACGCTCCCCATACAGAAGAAGCCCTGGACAGCCTGAAGCTTCTCCTTCCATAAGGATCTGCATTCCAAGGCCCTCCGCCAATGCGCGGGAGGCCTTATTTTCTTTATGAATGAACGCACATAGCCTGCAGGAAAGCACCTCATGACTGTAATCCATAATTTCCCTGGCTGCCTCCATGGCATACCCCTGCCTCCGGTAAGGCCTGAATATATGGTAGCCCAGCTCCAGCCATGGTTCTTCATCCTTCCCCATTTTCTCCAGATATTCCTCAAAGGCCTTTGGAAGCCTTGGATTGGAAACGCCTGCAAGGCCTGTCAGAACCCCGTTTTCTTTCTGTACCAGGGCCCACACACCATATTCATAAAAGCCATACTGGTTTTTAATATAGCAGCGCAGCATCTGAGGACTGCGAAACAGCTTCTCCTGCTCCCCGTACTCTTCCTCCGGTATGTTTCCTGAATCCTCCACTGTAAGCTCCCGGATCACAAGGCGTCTTGTCCTTCCGATAAGCCATGGAAGCCCCAGATGGCGCAGCATGACCTGCATTGCAAGCTCCGGCGTAGCATCCTCAAATCCAGGGACAACGCAGTCTGCCCCCGGCAGCATCCTTCCCGGACATTTTCCCTCCACACCAATAACGGCCCTCCCGGCAGCACTGGCTGCCAGAAGGGCCTGAGGCTCGTCCGATATAAAAACGCTGTATTCCTGTCCCTGAATCAGGACTCTGCATTCCATATCCATATTCCTTCAACCTCTTTTAAAACTATTTCCTGATCATCAGCAGGTCTCAGGCTCAGGATAGGTTTCGCCGAAGGTATCAACCGTCATAGACTTGATCTTCTGCTCCTTTAAAGGACGGTCACTGTAATCTGTCTGCACCTGTGCGATCTTATCTACAATATCCAACCCTTCTGTTACCTTTCCGAATGCGGCATACTGTCCGTCAAGATGAGGGGAATTTTTGTGCATAATAAAGAACTGGGAACCCGCAGAATCCGGATGCATAGCTCTGGCCATGGAAAGGACACCTTCCGTGTGCTTTAAGTCATTCTTTACGCCATTGTAGGAAAATTCTCCCTTAATGCAGTAACCAGGACCTCCCATTCCGGTTCCCTGAGGGCAGCCGCCCTGAATCATAAAGCCGCGGATCACGCGGTGGAAGATCAGCCCGTCATAATATCCTTTTTTTACCAGACTAATAAAATTATTTACTGTGTTTGGAGCAATCTCCGGATATAATTCTGCTTTCATCACATCCCCATTTTCCATGGTGATCGTCACAACTGGATTGGTCATATCGTTTCTCCTTTTCGTTTCTGTTTCCATTTATTATAACGGATTTGTCGGGACAGTTTCAAGTCTTTTCGCAAAAGACTTTCCCAGCACTACCGCTGCCGCCGTAATGACAATGTCCTTTGGCACAAAGGCAGCCATAGAATAGGCAAATACAGCCCCGACACTCATTTCCCCGGAAAGAGCCGCCCACTGAAGGCCTCCGACCAGCTCTACCACTGCAAGGCCTGCAAACGAAAGCAGCAGACGCAGCCCCAGCTCTGTGCGTTTATCCCTGGCCCTGGGGCGTATACCGCTAAGAACCGCCATGATAGGCCATGACCAGATGTAGCCGCCAGTAACTCCCACCAGGCAGTTAAGGCCGCCTCTGAAATTTGCAAACACCGGAAGCCCAACAGCTCCCAGGAAAATATATACAAGAGTCGCCATAAGACCAAGGCGCCAGCCCAGTATGGTCCCCACCAATGCAATTCCAAATACCTGGATGGTAACCGGTACCCCTGTTGGCAATGGAATAGAAATCTGTGAGATAACTGCCAGAACCGCCGCAAACATTCCTGCCAAAGCCATTTCCCTTGTAGAAAATCCTCTTTTTATCTCTGTTTTTTCTGATATGTGGCTTACTTCCATGTTATTTCCTCCCTGTACTCTGCCGGTGTCAGTCCCAGCTTCATTTATGTACTAGGTATAACATAAAAAGCCCTTGATTGTCAACCTATTTATAATTATGGTTAACATTGTATTCTTACTGGCTCATTTACACCTCTGGCCCTCCTCCCATCTTTCCCCCAGGAATAATCATCACCGCCCTCTCATACATCTTTAAAAAGCCTTCCTGCAAGGCAGAGAGGGGGGAAACTATGGAATTATTAGAACTCATGCATCAGATCATATGGGGCCCCTGGACTCTGGCTGCGTTTCTTGGCGCAGGCTGTTTCTTTACCATAAAATTCCGTTTCTTTCAGCTGCGCGGCTTTTCGTTCTGGTGGAAGCACACCGCAGGAAGTATCGGCGTTCATAATGACACCTCTGCTGCTTTCAAAGCGCATACTGTCACCCAGCTTCAATCTGTATGTACTGCCCTGGCCGCTACCGTAGGCACAGGGAATATTGCAGGTGTTGCCACTGCCCTGGCTGCCGGAGGCCCCGGAGCCCTGTTCTGGATGTGGGTTTCTGCCCTGATCGGTATGATAACTGCCTATGCAGAAACCTTTCTCGGAATCAAATATCGATTTCAGAACAGCCATGGCTTTGTCTGCGGCCCCTTTGTCTACATGGAACGAGGATTAAAGGCTCCATGGCTTGGAATGATCTATGCCTTTTTCTGCCTGCTATGTTCCCTGGGCATGGGGAGCATGGTTCAGGCCAATTCTGCTGTCACCACCATTATCTATACCTGGAGGCTGCCGGGCTGGATTGCAGGAACAGGCTTCACCTTCCTGATCCTGCTTGTGACTCTGGGAGGGATCAAACGGATTGGGAAGGTAGCCAGCCGTCTCATGCCTGCGGCTGCCCTTTTGTATATTATTTTTTCACTGATCGTGATCTTCTCCCGCTTTGACCGGATCCCCTGGGCCCTTCGCACGATCCTTTCCCATGCCTTTTGCCCGGAAGCCGCGGCAGGCGGGGCAGCCGGATATGCCATTAGCAGGAGCCTGCGCTACGGCATTTCAAGGGGCGTTTTCTCCAACGAAGCCGGACTTGGCACCCTGGCAGTCCTTCATGGCCCGGCTGAAGGCGCCAGCCCTCACAGCCAGGGAATGTGGGCCATGTTCGAAGTATTTTTTGATACCATAATTTTGTGTACCCTCACAGCCCTGGTAATTTTATGTGTGGCCGGAAGCGAAACAGCCGGGCTTCCATGGCAGGGAGCAGCCCTCACTGCCTGGTGCTTTGAAAAGCCTCTGGGGCTTTGGGGAAGCTGGCTTGTAAGCGGCTCTATTGTGGTATTTGCCTTCGCCACCATTATCGCCTGGTTCTACCTTGGGATACAGGCGGCCCTGTATCTGGAGATGAACAGAAAAAAACACTTTTTTTCCAGGCAGATCTATCCGCTTCTGTTTTTAGCTTCCGTTTTCCTCGGCGGAAATGCCCAGTTGGATGTTGTGTGGATGCTGTCCGACATTTTCAATGGTCTCATGGCATTTCCTAACCTTACTGCCCTCCTGCTGCTGCACCGGCAGGTAAGCCTTCCCCCGGATTGGAGCATCAAAAAAGAACATCTCACCCAAAGATGAAATGCTCTTTCCTGGAAAAAGTATTATTAAAAGGGAGGAGAGCTGATAATAGCTTATCAGCTCGAGTATTATGAAAAAAATCTTGTAAGCTTAGTTAGGTATTTCTCTGTATTACTCTTGTTTATGTTTAAAGTATATGGGGTAAACATGAAGAGATTATGTTGATTGTGTAAAAGGTTTTTGAATGATTTATGAACGGAATGTGAATACAGAAATATCATCTGCCATCTTAAAGCTGCCTATTCCTTTTCCCGTAAATATGCTATAATAATGGCATGATACCCAGTGCCAGACTACCTTTTGACACTGATTTCAAGCGATTATTTCTCAGAAAAAAAGTAACAGTCCAGAGGGCGGGAAAATGGATGTCCATCCGGTGCTTCTTAGTGCGGCTGCAACGCACTAAGAAGGTGCCCCCCTGGCTGAACTGTTACAAAAGAAAAGAGGTCTGCCTATGCCAGGCTTTACAACACATTATATTTTGGGAATGAAGGCATATAATGATATGCCCCAGAATAATTTAAAATTCGTTATTGCAAAATACCGCTGGCTGTATCAGCTGGGGCTGCAGGGGCCGGATATGTTTTTCTACAACCTTCCGATCCTGCGCCACCGGGACCACCGCAATGTGGGCTCTTATATGCACGAGCACCATGTAAACGATTTTTTC
>OLRK01001990.1_pt1 | contig 14417 bp, 9 predicted proteins | sample 1672911 | NCBI WGS metagenome assembly OLRK01 (sample SAMEA3136736, study PRJEB25190) | human gut metagenome | biome: human gut; feature: human-associated habitat; material: faeces | place: Austria | collected 2013 | reverse complement strand
TCTCTTGTACGCTCAGTAACGGATACGAGCATGATATTCATAACGCCGATACCGCCCACAAGCAGAGAAATACTTGCAATCCATATGAGCTGCTGGTTTGTAGACTGGCTTAAATTCTGAAGATTTTTAGCCTTTTCTAAAATATCTTTTGATTTATATTTCAGTGTATTTGTATTACTGCTGTCATCAGATGATGCACTTGCACTATCAATTGCAATACTGCCGCCGCCGATGGTGCCGCCGGAGTTTGAAGGATTATCTGTCTGGACAATTGTGGCATTTAAAATGTCAGCAACCTTTTGTCCGGCGCTGCTCATATCATCTGTGGAAGCAGCCTTAAAAACAATGTTTTCCGGTTCGTCAAAGCTGTAGATAACCGGCCATGTGTCTCTCGGAATATAAATCGTACTTGATGTATCGCCCATATAATTTTGATAATCTTCCATAGAATTAATGACCGGTTTAAATGCGTTGGACTGTTCAAGGACGCCGATAACAATAAATGGCTCGCCCTGAATTTCAATGGTCTTACCAACAGGTTCCGTATCCGGGAATAATTCGGAAGCAGCAGCACTGTCAATCAGCGCCACCTTTTTAAAATATTTAAAATCATTTTGGACAAAACCGCGTCCTTTTCTTAAAATGAAGCCGCAAGTATCCAGATAATTGCTGTCAACGCCTAAAATGGAGCAGCTCTGAAGCTGAGTTGCTTTGTAAAAAACAGAACTGCTATATCTTCTGCGAAGAAAGCGGGAAGCATTTTCAACAGTAGGAATGTCCAAAATACTTTGGAGTGTTTCGTCGGAAACTGTAGGAACACCGGCCGGCGGTCCCATATACTCGGCATCATATTCACCGTCGCCCTGATAGAGACTGACAGTTACTGTGTTATTGCCGGAACCGATAAGATTTTCTTTAATTTGTTCGTTTGTTCCTTTAATCGTAGAAACAATGGCAATAATTGAGCCGATACCGATGATAATGCCGAGCATTGTAAGGAATGAGCGCATCTTGTGTGACCATATCCCTTGAAATGAAAGTCTTATATTTTCTAACATGGTGCGCGCCTCCTAATACATAATATTTTCTAAGCTGCCTTCTTTTGTCTTGACGCCGTCTTTGAGCGTCTTTCCATAAGGGAAGGCAATGTAGTCTTCCATAGACAGCCCTTCTTTAATTTCAATATATGAGCCGTAAATACTTCTTCCGGTGACAACCGGCTGCTTTTTCAGACGTTCGTTTTCGTCGCGCACATAAACGTAGGAAGAACCGTCATCATCCTGACGGATATAGGCTTTGAGAATGAAAAGGTCATCGCTGAATCCGTCCGGGGAAGTATTGCTCATGGACAGGCTGACATATTCACCGTTTGTAAGTCCGTCGGCATTTTCAATGTAAGCCTTAAAAGGGTAGTAGGAAACATTCGAATTTTCCGAATAGCCCATCTGATTTTCTGTCGGATAATTTGAAATTTCAGTGATTTCAGCAGTAAACATCGCGCCGCTCATATAGGAATTGGCGTTAATCTGCTGGCCGACAGTAATGGACGGAAGCTGCAGTTCATTAATTGTGCCGGTAAGATACAGGCCTTCTTCACTTTGAACAACAATAAAAGGTGCGCCCTTTTCAATGCCGTTGTTTTCAGCTGTCGGATCGACGGCGGTTTTAACGATGCCGTTGACGCTGCTTGTGATGACAGCCGCATCAAGATCCTTCTGAAGCTTGGTCATATCAAGCTCAGCCTGCTTGCGGGTTGTTTTAAGTTTGGCAATTTCCTGTTCTTTTTCAGTGACAAGCTGCTTAATCTCCTCCGGCGTATAGACAGGTCCGTCGCTGCCGCCCGGAATGTCGCCGCCACCGCCCGGAATGTCGCCGCCGACACCACCGCCCGGAATGTCACCGCCGTCACTTTCGTCAGTTTCATCGGTTTCATCGGTTTCATTTGTTTCCGGCGGTAATGTTTCGTCGGGAAGTTTGTTGAAATCTCCGTTTTTGATGTAATCGCCGATGGTTGTTGTATCAATTTTACTTTCATCCGGTGCACTGAGCTTATTGCCGTCAAGAATGAAATCAGCATTGTCTTTCATCTTGAGGATGACAGTTAAGGCCGGCTGTCCGTCGCTGCCATCTGACGGAGGCACGGCGAGAAGCTTTTTAATAAAGCCGGCAGTGATTGTCATCTCCGGCGAGCAGTAAACATAGTTTTTGCCGCTGATATTTAAAATGTCAGTTTTTTCATTGAGTTCGCCGCTTGACGGATAAGTGTCAAGCCGCCGGTTATTTCGCATAAACCGGCTAAGCCTTGTCGGGATTTCATCGGCTGTCGGCGCTTTAAGAAGCTTTCCGTTTAATGTAATACCAGTGCCGCTGTCTGCTATTTTTAAAATAACAGTGATGGCATTTTCAGGTTTCTGATTTTCTCCATTTTCATCACAACCGCGGATTTTGTTAATAAATGCCGGTGTAATAATTGTATTTTCATCACACATAATTTCGTAGACATCATTAAGCGGTTTGCCTTCAGTGTCAAAATCAAGCTGGCTTTCAGGCGCATCCTCCGGTGTTACAGGAGAAGTTTCGCTTTCAGAAGGATTTTCTGTGACTTTAATGCCTGGGCGTGTGAGCGGATCGCGGAGGCCGCTTTCATTTGATTCAAAAGTATTTGGCGTTGTGCCTGTATCGACAGGGGTTTTATTTTCTTTAATCTGTTTAATCTGTTCCTGAATATCCTGAATTTGCAAATCTATTTTCTGAAGGGATATACGTTTGTCTTCAAGGTCAAGCTCAGAAAGTGTTGTATCAAAGGCCACAAGTTTATCACCAATGGATACTTTATCGCCTTCTTTAACATAGATTTTTTTAATAACCTGTTTTTCCTCTAAGGTGATTTGCTGTGAAACATTGGAGGTGACATAGCCCTCAGAGGATGAGTTTTCCCAATATTGCGTGGAGAGGGAGGATACTGGAAGTACATCAATGACTGTTTTTGAGTCGTTGTATTTCATCACGCCGTAAATGCTGCCGCCAATGAGGGCAACAGATAAGACGCAGCAGACAGGAATTACAATTTGCTTTTTCATGCTTCGCCCTCCTTTGCGTGAAGTGGATGTTCCTTCGTAAAAATTTCGCCGTCCTTAATTAAAAGTACACGTTTGGCGTAGCTTGCGATATCACTGTCATGGGTAATCATCACAATTGTAACGCCTTCGTCATTGAGACTTTGGAATAAATCCATAACTTGCTTGCCTGATTTTGAATCAAGGGCACCGGTCGGCTCGTCGGCGAGAAGAATTTTCGGGTTGTTGACAATCGCCCTTGCAATGGCGACGCGCTGTTTTTGTCCGCCGGAAAGCTGAGTCGGTTTAAAATCAACACGGTCTGCAAGGCCGACGCGCTCAAGTGCCTTAAGCGCCAGTTCTTTCCGGTGTTTTTTATCAATACCTGCATAGCTTAATGGCAGAGAGACATTTTCAAGGGCACTCTGCCTCGGAAGAAGATGGAAGCTTTGGAAGACAAAGCCAATACTGTTTAGACGAACATCGGACATTGCTTTATCTTTATACTGGAGAACATCTTCGCCGTCAAGTAAAAAAGTACCGGATGTCGGCCGGTCAAGACAGCCGATAATATTCATTAATGTTGTTTTTCCTGAGCCTGACGGTCCCATAATGGCAAGATATTCGCCTTTTTCGACGCTTAAGGATACATCCTTAAGAACGGGGACACTAAGCTTGCCCTGATCATAATTTTTATAAATATTTTTTAATTCAAGTATCATGTTCAAACCTCCGTGCCGACTTATTGCCCGCCGGCTGTTTCAGTCACGGAAATGCCGTTTGCAGAATCGGCACCTCCAATGACGGCTTCGCTGCCGTCAGTAATTTCGCCGTTACCACCGTCAATGATTTCGCCGTTGCCGCCGTCAATGATTTCGCTGTTGCCGCCGTCAATGATTTCGCTGTTGCCGCCGTCGGTAATTTCGCCGTCACCGCCGTCAATGATTTCGCCGTTGCCGCCGTCAATGATTTCGCCGTTGCCGCCGTCGGTAATTTCACCGTTGCCGCCGTCAATGATTTCGCCGCCGCCATCGTCGATGATTTCACCGTCGCCCATATTTATATCGCCGTCGGTCGTTTCCTGATAGTCGGCTTTTGATATATCGGTTGTACAGTTTAAGCCATCTTCAAAAGAAGCCATCGGCCATGCAATATAATCTTCTTCGGTGAGACCGGACACAATTTGGTATTCGGCAAGCTCGGAATTATAATCTCCAAGGACAATTTCACGTTTTTCAAGACGGTTTTTATCGTTTTTCACCCATGCATAGGCTGTATTGCCATCAATGACAAAATAGCCTTCCATGAGCCACAGGCCTTCTTTTTTTTCAGACTGTCCGGCATTTGGCTCAAGATAAACATGCTGACCGAGAATTAAATCGGCTGATGTATCATCAAGTTCTACATAAAAATTATAATTACTGGAGGATTCACCTCCGGACGGGCCGTAAACAACATTATTGTTATCAGTTGCCGGTTCAGTTTCTACTTTTGAAATGGTGCCGGTCCAAGTTTTTGCTTCGTCGAGACGTGAATGAATAATCATAGGCTGTCCTTCAGAAAGAGAACGTACATTTTGTTCATTTGCTGTACCTTTAATGCGGTAATTTCCTGTCGCAATAATTGTCATAAAAGGTGCGCTGTTTCCGAAATTATCTGTACCTTCAGGGTTGATGGACTTTACGGCACCGGCAATTTCGCTTGTCACAGTGGCATTGTTTAATGAAGCGCGAATTTGTTCGATTTCAGCCTGTTTACTCTTTTTATTATATTCCGCACGGCGTGCGTCATTTTGCAGTGACTGTATCTGCGTCGTATAAGAAAGCTGCTCGGACTGGGGTGCGTTGGCTTTTTCCTTTTCTGTCTGGGCAATCTGTGTATAAAGCGCATTAATATCATTTGTCAGTCCTTCAAGATCAAGCTGAGCCTGGCTGAGCTTTAGCGAAATTTCATCAGTATCATATGTAAAGAGTGGTGTTCCTGCTTTAACTTCCTCGCCTTCTTTGACAAGAATCTCTTTGACTGTTTTATCACTGCTTTTTTGGATTTCAAGTGTTTCCTGCGGATCAACAACGCCTGTAAAGCGGTTTAATACACCATAGTTATTGCCGGTGCCTGTTAAGGCGGCAACGGATTCAACGTAGACCGTCCCTTTGGATTTGTCGGCGCCGCTTTGACGAAAAACAGTAAAATACAAAATAAGAGCGGCTGCAGCGATAGCTGCTGCAATCGCAGAACTAATAATAATAACTTTTTTCTTTTTTGTCATTTAAACATCCTCCCAAATAAACTTTATATCTATTATAACATGAAAAAAACTTAAAATAAGAATAAGTCATTGTAAAAATCTTACGATTTTATTAATAAAATTGAGGTTTGCCGATGTGTTTGTGTTTATGCGTCAAGAGGCTGTCACGAATTTTTTGTGACACGCTGACGTTTCCTATTCGAGCCGTGCGCTTATTGTTGGCAGTCGCGCAAATTCGCTTCGCTGGAGCGCTTTGTGCCAACGCTAGCACAGCTCTCATAACGGAAACTTAAGCTATTGCCACTGCAAAATTGTGACAGCCTCTGCCGCTAAACGACAACACACAGACGACACTTGCGGGTATAAGACGGCAGATACATACTTTTGCCGTATCAGCAGAAACCATCTGTCTGCTACTGCCAAAAGTCGCATAGCATATGGAAACTTCTGTATTTGATACATCAGCGCAGGAGCAGCCATATCATTTTACAGTGACGATAGCAAGAATTTCGTGATGAGAGTTGCGCTAGTGACGGCACCGAGCCAGTGTCTGAGCAAAGCGAGTTTTGGCGAATGCCGTCCATAAGCGCGCGGCGCTTATAGAAAGGCGATGCGTGTCACTAGAAATGATATGACTGCCCTTGCGCGTAAAATATCAACAACAAAATTTCCAATATGCTGTGCCGCCAAACCTAAATTATTATTTATTGTACCATTATTTTTCGCCGCTGTCATTGACATCTTTTAAGGAGAATGCTTGAAAAATAAACGTCTGTTTACTATACTTTAATTATAAAGCATTAGGAGGTGTCCACAATGAATTATTTAAAACTGCTGCCGGCCTATATCCGCGCCCACATTACCCACCTGGTTATCGGCGTACTGTTTGCGGCTGTTTTTGCGATGATGACTTTTTTATATCGCGTGCCCGCCGACGGTGTCATTTATGCGCTGATTTTATGCGGCTTTATCGGCATCATCGCCTTTATTTTCAGCTACAGACAATTTGTAAATCTGCACCGACGGTTTTCAGATATTTTATCTCTCGATACAATTGAAGCACCGATGCTGCCGGAAGCAAAAAAGCTTCCTGAGGCTGATTATGACGCTCTCTGCCGCACACTGATTCATCGGCTGGAGATGACAGCCTCTGAAAATTCAGCCACACGTCAGGATATGACAGATTATTACACAATGTGGATGCATCAAATTAAAACACCCATATTTGCAATGCACCTTCTGCTCTCCGACGGCACATCGGATAAGGATAAAGAAATTTCTTCAGAGCTTTTTAAAATCGAACAATATGTCTCAATGGCGCTGAATTATTTGAGGCTTGACAGCGATAAAAATGACCTTGTTTTAAAACCATACCGGCTGGATGCTCTGATCCGGCAATCTATACGCAAGTTTGCCCCACTTTTTATCCGCAAAAAGCTTGCCATCAACTACACGCCGACCAATGTTTCCGTACTTACCGATGACAAATGGCTCACATTTATACTTGAACAGCTTTTGTCCAACGCCGTCAAGTATACTGCCGAAGGTTCTGTCTCTATTTATATGGAAAATGACATCACACTTGTTATTGAGGACACCGGCATCGGCATTGCCCCGGAGGATTTGCCGAGAATTTTTGAAAAAGGCTACACCGGTTACAACGGACGAACAGATAAAAAAGCTTCAGGCCTCGGACTTTATTTGTGCCGGCAAACCGCCGACATGCTCTCACATACGCTGTGCATCGAATCCGAACCTGACAGGGGCACAAGAGTGCTCATCGGATTTCCGGCAAAACCCACACTTTATGACTGATATGACAGGCAGCCTTTTGACTGATATGACAGCCAACCTTGCAAAAATGTAATATAAAAAGGGGAAAATGTAAGTCAAAACTATGGCAGTACATTTTCCTTTTTTATATACTATTTTTATCAAATAACTTGTGCACATGACATACATCATTTTAAGGAGGCAAATTTTATGTCAGTTTTAGAAGTCAAAAATTTGAAGAAAATATATACAACCCGCTTTGGCGGTCAACAGGTTCAGGCGCTCTCAAACGTTTCATTTTCTGTGGAAAACGGTGAATATGTCGCGATTATGGGCGAATCCGGTTCCGGCAAAACAACACTGCTGAATATTCTTGCGGCTCTTGACAAGCCGACATCCGGCTCTGTCCATTTAAACGGCAAAGATGTCACTGCCTTAAAGGAAAAGGAAATCTCCGCTTTCCGACGCAAAAATCTCGGCTTTGTCTTTCAGGATTTCAATTTGCTGGACACCTTTTCGCTTCAGGATAATATTTTCTTTCCCCTCGTTTTATCGGGAAAGTCCTACAACGAAATGCGTATCCGCTTAGAGCCCATCGCAAGGCAGCTCGGCATTACAGACATTCTCGCCAAATATCCTTATGAAGTGTCCGGCGGCCAAAAGCAGCGTGCCGCTGTCGCAAGAGCTTTAATTATTAATCCGCAGCTTATTCTTGCCGATGAGCCTACCGGCGCCCTTGACTCCAAATCCTCTGAAAATCTTTTAGATTTATTTGACGATATCAATGCTGCAGGACAGACAATCCTCATGGTCACACACAGCGTCAAGGCTGCCTGCCACGCCCGCCGCGTTCTCTTTATTAAGGACGGCGAGGTTTTCCATGAAATATACAAAGGCCGCCGCTGCCTTGAAGAACAGTATCAGATTATTTCCGATACACTGACAACACTGACGACAGGTGGTGTTCATCATGCGTAAATTTTTATATGCAAGAATGGCTCTGACAAATATAAAAAAGCACAGCAAGATTTATTTTCCGTATATCCTCACATGTATCGGCTCCATCGCCATGTTTTTCATTATGTACAGTCTTGCCCATGACGAAGGGTTAAACAAACTGTACGGCGGCGCCCAGCTTGGTCTCATACTCTCGATGGGTGTTGTCATCCTCGGTATTTTTTCCGCCATCTTTCTCTTTTACACGCACAGCTTTCTTATTAAGCGCCGAAAAAGAGAATTTGGTATTTACAATATTCTCGGCATGGAAAAGAAACATATTTCAAGAATGATGTGCTGGGAAATGATTTTCACAGCAGCCGCAGGACTTATTCTCGGCATCGCCTCAGGGCTTATTCTTTCTAAGCTATGTTACATGCTGCTTTTAAATTTGATGAACTCCGGTATTCTCTCCTCCGGCACATCACCTGCCGTTTCCCTGACCTTCAGTCTTTCTTCTGACGCCCTAAAGGTCACCATCCTGCTGTTTGCGGCAATTTTTATTGTTTCACTTTTAAATACATTACGCCAAATTCATGTCTCAAATCCTGTTGAGCTTTTATCAGCCTCCAACCAGGGTGAGAAAGAACCAAAGGTTCAATGGCCGCTCGTTCTTATCGGTCTTATCACACTTATTACAGGCTACTACCTTGCCGTCACCGTGAAAGATGTTATGGCCGCCCTCGGCACACTATTTATTGCAATATTACTTGTCATTATTGGCACCTATTGCCTTTTCACCGCCGGAAGCATTGCCGTCTTAAAGCTGATGCGCCGCAATAAAAGCTACTACTATAAAGCACGCCACTTTACAAGCATTTCCGGTCTGCTCTACCGTATGAAACAAAACGCCGTCGGCCTTGCCAACATATGTATTTTATCCACAGCGGTTTTAGTCACAATGTCCACAACCGTATCTTTATATATCGGACTGCCCGGACTTATACGCACACGCTATCCGAGAAATATTATTATGAATCTTTCCGGTGTTGCCGCTGAAGATATTGAAAGCATAGACAGTACCATTGCCGGTATTTTATCCCAATACAGTCAGACTGAAAACAATACAATCCGTATGCGCCAGTGCAGTATGCCTGTGCTTCAAAACGGTACACAGCTTTCAAAGGTGCTTGATACAAGTACAATGTCTGACGGAAAGGCGTGTACACTCTATCTGATTACGCTGGACGATTATAAAAAACAGAGCAATGATGATTCTTTTTCATTAAATGACGATGAAATTTTTGTACAAAAAATTTACGGTGATGACTTAAGCAATACGGTAACGCTCGGCGATAAAACATGGCACATTAAAGGAAATATTGATAATATTGCGGCAGCCGCAAGTCAGCGCGCCATGGTGGTCAATGCCTACTACCTTGTCATGCCGTCGGAAAATGCAATTACAGAAACTTTTAATGCCATCGCGCCAGACTACTTAATCAAAGACTATGACGGTAAACCGATGACTTATTATTACGCCTTTGACCTTTTATGTGACAAGGATATTCAGACACAAATCGCGCAAAGCCTTGAACAGGCACTCATCATCGGCGATGCCAATTACAGCGGCTACTTAGAATGTGAAGCCGCAAACCTAAACGACATTAATGCTCTTTACGGAAGCTTTTTCTTCATTGGTATTTTTATCGGCTTCCTGTTTATTATGGCAACCGTCCTCATCATTTACTACAAACAAATTTCCGAAGGCTATGAGGACAGAGCACGTTACGCCATCATGCAAAAAGTCGGCATGAGTCTTAAAGAAGTCCGCCGCTCGATTAAGAGCCAGGTGCTGACAGTCTTCTTCCTGCCCCTTTGCGTTGCCTGCATTCACCTTGCCTTCGCCTTTCCGCTGATGAAAATTGTGCTTTCAATGATGAACTTAAGCGACTTTACACTGTACGCCTTCGGCTGTATCGGCACCGTCATCGTATTTGCATTATTCTATACGATTGTTTACGGACTCACTGCAAGAACATACTATAAAATTGTCAGCGGCAAGTAAACATATTCATCCAAAACCAAACCCCCGGCTGCAGATTCATCCTGCAACCGGGGGTTTTCACTTCATCTCTATTTACAAAATACCATCAATCCCACCAATATTCCAATGCCCACAAGTGACATAAAAATCATGGCCGCCTGTCCGGCTTTTTTTACTTTAAAATCAAGAACAAAAAGAAACGCAACGATGACAATGCCTGCCGAATATATCATCACCAGCGGAATGTTCATCAGGAAGTGAACAAGAAATACTGCCGGGAAAATCAGTGCCGCCATTGTGACAGGCATTCCGCGGTAATACTTCATCAGTGCATCTGTCTCACTCTGACGTTTTTCCTCCATCACATTAAAAAATGCGAGACGAATAAGCGCCGCAAGCACATAGCACACAAGAAAAATAACACATACCGGAGACTTCATACCAATCGAATAACCAATGATTGCGGGAAAAACACCAAAGCATACCAAATCACAAAGGGAGTCTATCTGAATGCCGAATCTTTTCTCATCCTCCGTCCGCTTCATACTTCGGGCAATCTTGCCGTCAAACATATCGCAGATGCCCGAAATCATCAGACAGACAAGAGAAATCTTAATATTGCCCGAAATGGCCTGCGTCATGCCAAACAGCGCCGACGCCAGACCGATATATGTAAGAATGACCGAATAATTGTAAAAACCTATCATAACTTTCTTTCCTTTCCCAATTGGCTGACAGTCTGTCAGTGTTTCTTTCGCATACTGATAATATGGGCGCCGACAGTCACCGCCCCGCTGATTGCCACAAGCGCATAATAGCTGATACCGCGGCTTAAGAGCATTCCCGGCATAAGAAGCGCCGGTCCGAATATTGTCTGAAACATTGCCAGAAAGCTTGTCTCACTGGCTCCGATACCGCCCGGAAGCGGCAGCATATCAACCGCCAGCGCTATAATTGTCTGAAGTGTGACAATATCAGCAGCACTGACACCATGAAGTCCGAATGAACGGTAAACACAATAAGTCACTAAAAAAAGACTGACTCTCTGGAATACCGTAATAAAAAAAACATTGATAAGCACGCCGAGATGCTGCTTTATATACAGGGCACCCTCATGATAGGGCTCCATAATCATCAGACATTTTCCCTCTGCCGCCTCAGGATGCTTAATCATCTTTATTTTTGTCAAAAAACAGACCGAATAATGGATAACGCGCTTTGCCAGTGATTCTTTAAATATAACAACAAGCAAAAATAAAATAAATGCCACATTGACAATAACGCCGTAAATTAAAATATATTTAACATTGCCTAAATTTGCGGCAATAAAATCTTTCTTAAACAAAAACATAAGCCCGCTTAAAATAACGAGCACAGCCTTATAGGTTACTGTAATAATCAAAAGAACAAGTGCGGCAACCGACGCCGAGAGCCCGTCCCTTTGCATATAATACACCTGCATCGGCTGCCCGCCGGTAGCAGATGGTGTGACACTGCTGAAAAAGAAACCGACAAAAGAATACTTAACGCACCTTTTCAACGGCACTTTATGCTTTAAAAGCCTCATAAGATAATGAATAATGACCGACTCACTGCATACAAAGATAAGAACAAGCAGCAGTCCGGCCGCCAGATACCGCTTATCCGCGCCGTGTATTGCCGAAAAAATATCGCCAAGCTCCCTGTCCCTGAACAAAAAAAATGTTGTCGCAAACAGAAGCAGCAATAAAAAAGCAGTGTTTATTATTACCTTCGCATGTTTTCTCATAACTGCCTCCATAACTATTCTCATTAGCGCTATTATGATGATACCCCATAAAAGCCTTTAATTCAAGGTAATATAAAAATTCTTTAAATAATCTTAATTAATTGTAAAAAAACCCGGCAGATGTTTTAATTTGGTGGTACATCTGCCGGAGTAATTAAGAAGGCTTTATTAAATTTTGCAAACCATTATACAAGCTTATGAACGGTTCGCTTCACATAAGTTGTGTGAAGAATTTCATGAGCCTTATGGCTTCCCGGCGCACCGAGATATTCCTCGTAGAGCTTCTTCACTGCCGGATTATCATGGGACTTGCGAAGCGTCATCGCCTCGTCCTGACTGTAGAGCGCCTTTGCGCGCAGGGCACGGATATCCGTCACATTTCTGATAGGGCCCGGCACCTGAGGCTGTCCGCCGCCGTTGACACAGCCGCCCGGACATCCCATAATTTCTATAAATTGATAGTCAGCTTCGCCGGCTTTGACTTTTTCAAGAAGCTTCTTCGCATTGCCAAGTCCCGAAGCGACTGCCACCTTAATATTCATGCCGGCCACATCGTAGGCTGCCTCTTTAATGCCCTCAACGCCTCTGACATCTGTAAACTCAAGTGTTTTTAGTTCCTCGCCGGTCAATGTCTCGACCGCTGTTCTTAAAGCCGCTTCCATGACGCCGCCGGTTGCGCCGAAAATAACGCCCGCACCTGTCGAAATGCCAAGCGGCTCGTCAAACTTTTCATCAGGAAGCTCCGTAAACTTCAGGCCGACGCGGCGGATCATCCGCGCAAGCTCTCTTGTTGTAATGGCAATATCCACATCAGGATAGCCGGAAGCCGCCTCGCCGTCACGGCCGACCTCAAACTTTTTCGCCGTACAAGGCATCACGCTGACACTGACAATCTTTGCCGGATCGATACCCTCTTTTTCGGCATAATATGTTTTTAACACAGCACCGAACATCTGCTGCGGTGATTTACAGGAAGATAAATTATCTGTCATATCCGGGAAATAATGCTCGCAGTACTTAACCCAGCCCGGCGAACATGATGTAATGAGCGGAAGTACACCGCCGTTTTTCACACGGTCAAGAAACTCTGTCGCTTCCTCCATAATCGTCAGATCGGCTGCAAAGTCTGTATCAAAAACTTTATCAAAACCGAGCCGTCTTAAGGCTGCCGCCATCTTGCCCTCAACATTTGTGCCTATCGGATAACCAAATTCCTCACCAAGCGCCGCTCTCACCGACGGTGCCGTCTGAACAACGACATATTTATCCGGATCTGCAATCGCTTCAAATACTTTATCCGTATAATCTTTTTCTGTCAGAGCGCCTGTCGGACAGACTGCAATACACTGGCCGCATGAAACGCAGCTTGTATCTGCCAGATCCATATCAAAAGCCTGACCGATATATGTTTTAAAGCCACGCTCATTGGCGCCGATTACGCCGATGCCCTGAACCTTCTCGCAGACAGCACTGCAGCGGCGGCAAAGTATACATTTACTGTTATCGCGAATCATATGCGCCGCCGAGTCGTCATAAATACTGTCGCTCACAGCGCCGTCATAGTAGCCTTCATCCTTAACGCCAAGCTCTTTTGCAAGCTGCTGCAGCTCGCAGTTGCCGCTTCTTGTACAGGCAAGACACTCTCTCCTGTGGTCGGATAAAAGGAGCTGAACCGTCTTCTTTCTCGACTCTAAAACCTTCGGCGTATTTGTAAACACCTCCATGCCCTCGTTAATCGGGTAAACACAGGAAGCAACAAGACTTCTCGCTCCTTTCACCTCGACAACACAGACACGGCAGGCGCCAATCTCATTGACTCCCTTTAAAAAACAAAGTGTCGGTATCTCAATATGGGCAAGGCGCGCTGCCTCTAAAATTGTAGAGCCGGCAGGCGCACTGACTGCCATCCCATTGATTTTAATATTTATATTTTCCATGTCACGCACCCCCATCACTCTTTATAAATCGCACCGAAACGGCATTTTTCAATACATGTGCCGCACTTAATGCACTTGTCCTGAACAATCATGTGAACTTCCTTCACCTTGCCGACAATCGCATCGTTTGGACAGTTCCTTGCACACAGCGTGCAGCCCTTGCACTTATCGGCATCAATCTTATAGCGCACAAGACTGCGGCAGACGCCGGCCGGACATTTCTTATCAACAACATGGGCTACATACTCGTCCCGGAAATATTTCAGTGTGGAAAGTACAGGGTTCGGCGCTGTCTGTCCAAGACCGCACAGCGCATTATCCTTAATATAATAGCAAAGCTGTTCAAGCTTATCCAAATCTTCAAGTGTACCGTTGCCCTTTGTAATCTTATCAAGAATCTCGTACATACGCTTTGTACCGATACGGCACGGCGTACATTTGCCGCAGGACTCATCCACTGTAAATTCGAGGAAGAACTTGGCAATATCAACCATACAGTTATCCTCATCCATAACGATAAGACCGCCGGAGCCCATCATCGAGCCAATACTTATAAGATTATCGTAATCAATCGGAATATCATAATGCTCTGCCGGTATACAGCCGCCGGACGGGCCGCCGGTCTGGGCTGCCTTAAACTTCTTGCCGTTTG
>OLRK01001986.1_pt1 | contig 14451 bp, 18 predicted proteins | sample 1672911 | NCBI WGS metagenome assembly OLRK01 (sample SAMEA3136736, study PRJEB25190) | human gut metagenome | biome: human gut; feature: human-associated habitat; material: faeces | place: Austria | collected 2013 | reverse complement strand
ACAAAGAGGCCCCGGGGCATGCTTGCCCGCCGGGGCTGTAAGAGGGGCACACAATGAAGAAAACAACCATTCTGCGCCGCATGGCCGAGGGCGGAAAATGCCTCATCGGCATGGTGCACTGCCTGCCGCTTCCCGGCACGCTGGGCCATGGCGGCGATATGGAAAAGATTTATGAAAAGGCGCTGGCCGATGCGCGCACACTGGAGGCCGCGGGCTTTGACGCCGTCATCGTGGAAAATACCACCGACATGCCTTATGCGCGCAGCCTTTCCGCGGGCCAGCTTGCCGCGCTTGCAGCCGTCACGCGCTGCGTGGTGCAGGCGGTGCGCATCCCCGTGGGGGTGGACGCCTCGTTCAGCGACACGCCTGCCGCGCTTGCAGCGGCTTATGCCGCAGGCGCCCGGTTTGTGCGCTCGCCCGCCTTTGTGGACACCGTACAGGTTACGGGCCTCGGCAGCATAGGCCCCTGTGCGCAGGAGGTGCTGCACATGCGCCGCCAGCTTGGCGCGCAGGACATCGCCGTGTTTGCCGACGTGCAGGTGAAGCACAGCCATCTCGTGAACCCGGCTGTCTCGCTGGAGGAATCTGTGCAGGCAGCAGCGGACTGCGGCGCCGACGCCCTTATCGTCACAGGGCTGTCCACCGGGCTGGAGACGCCTATGGATACCGTGTGCCGCGCAAAGCAGGCTTCAAAGTTGCCCGTCATCATCGGCAGCGGCTTCAAGCCAGAAACAGCGGCCCGGCAGCTTGCCGTGGCGGACGGAGCCATCGTGGGCTCTGCACTGAAGCAGGGCGGAATTATCACCGCGCCTGTGGACGCCGGGCTTTGCCGCCGCATGGTGCAGGCGGTGCGCGGCGCCTGCGGTGAAACGAAAGAGGCGTCGCTGTGAACAGAGGCTTCGATACGGTTTATTATCTGAATTTCGGCGCGCCCAGCCCCGCCGCAGGCGTGGAGCTGGCGGCGCAGTACGCCGCCGCGGGATGCCGCCATCTTCAGCTGGACCTTCCCACAAGAGCCCCCTATCTGGAGCATGACATCATCCGCAGCCGTATGCTGCAGAGCCTTTCGGCCTTTCCGGACCTCGGCGTCTATCTGGACGCCATCTGTGCCCTGCATAAGCGGCTGCCTGAGGTAAAGCTGGAGCTCACCGCCTACGAGGACACCCTGAGGGAAATAGGCCTCAGCCGGTTTTTCGAGTTCTGCGCACAGGCGGGCATTCGCCATGTGGCGTATCTGCCGCAGCGCCAGGGCGCGGATGAAGCCTTCGGCGCAAAGCTGGAGGCGGGAGGCCTGCAGCTGCTGGAGGCCGTGCCCTTCCACCTGCCTGACGGGCAGGTGGCGCGTGCAGTAGCCGCAGGGCGGCCCATCCAGCTGATGACGCAGAGCAGCCAGCCGCCGCGCCCGGGCTGCGAGACGTTGGCGGGGGCCATCAGCTGGCTTCGCCGGCAGGGGGCGCGGCAGGTGTATGTCACCATGGGCATCCGCACGCCCCAGCGCCTTGCCGAGGTGAGGCGCGCCGGTGCGGACGGCGCCTATATCGGCTCGTGCCTGATAGAGGCGTGGGGCGATCAGGCAGAGCTCGGCCGGCGCATCGCAGCGTTCGAGCAGGCGGCAGAACAGGAGGCAGCAGAATGAAAACAATTTGTTACCTCTCCGGCGGGTATCCCAGCCTTGAGAAAAGCTACGAGATGGCGAAGCTGTACGCCGAGGGCGGGTGCGACGCCATCGAGTGGAGCCTTCCGGCAAAGGATCCGTATCTGGAGATGGACTACATTGCGGAAAAAATGGCCGCAGCGCGCGCCCAGTGCAGCGACTATGCGCGCTATCTGGCCGATATTGCGCGCTTCAAGCGCGAGTACCCCCATATGGAGGTATACCTGCTTTTGTATCAGGAGTGCGTATTCGACATCGGCGTGGAGGAGTTGGCCCGGTTCTGCACCGGGAACGGCATCGACACCATCATCACGGCAGATTTCAACGAGCCCACGGCCACGGCGCGCCTTGCGCAGAGCGGCGTGCATGTGGCGCCGTTCGTCTCGTTCCAGATGAAGCCGCAGATGGTGGCCGAGGCGCTGAAAAGCCAGACCTTCGTGTATATGCAGGCCATGCCCTATGCAAACGAGCGCACGCCGGATTTTGACTGGGACACCCTGAAAAACTGCATTGCCGGGCTGCGCAGGCAGGGCCTGCGCTGCCCGGTGTACTGCGGCGGCGGCATCAGCCCGGAGGAGGTGGCGTTCATCCGCGCCTCCGGGGGGGACGGCTTTTTTATCGGCAGTAGCGTAATGCAGTATTACGGCCAGCCTGAAAAGCTGCTTGAGACGCTGCGTGCCTACAAGGCGGCGGCACAAGAGACATAAGGCTGTGCCTGAAGCTTAGCAAGCTCAGGGCCCGGCGGCAGGCGCCGCGCGCTTGCAAACGGGCTTTGTGTGATTTATTATGAAAGGGAGAATTCACAATGGATAAATTCATGTATCACATCCCCACAAAGGTATTCTTCGGCAGGGGGCAGCTCGCCCAGCTGGCCGAAAGCGTAAAGGCGCACGGCAGCAAGGTGCTGATGGTGTACGGCGGCGGCAGCATCAAAAAAATCGGCCTGTATGACGCCATCACGAAAATTTTTGCGGAAAACGGCATCGCATATGAAGAGCTGGCCGGCGTAGAGCCCAACCCCCGCATCACCACAGTGGAAAAGGGCATTGCCATCTGCCGTGAGCACGGGCTGGACGTAGTGCTGGCCGTGGGCGGCGGCAGCACCATCGACTGTGCCAAGGCCGTGGCCGCAGGCGTCACCTGTGAGGGAAGCGCCTGGGATATGGTGACGAAGAAGGCGCCTATCAAATCCATCCTGCCCATCATCGCGGTGCTCACCATTGCGGCCACTGGCTCTGAAATGGACACCAGCGCCGTCATCTCCAACATGGAGACGCACGAAAAAGTGGGCGTCAGCGCGCCCGGCATGCGCCCTGTGGTGTCCATTATGGACCCGGAGTATTCCTTCACCGTCTCCAAATTCCAGACGGCCGCGGGCACGGCGGACATCATGAGCCATGTGATGGAAGTGTACTTCAACAACCACCCGGACGCCTACCTGCAGAACCGCTTTGCGGAGGCCGTGCTGAAGACCTGCGTGAAGTACGGCCACCGCGCCTGGCAGCAGCCCGACGATTACGAGGCGCGCGCCAATCTGATGTGGGCCAGCAGCTGGGCCATCAACGGCCTGCTCACCAAGGGCGCGCCCGTCGGCTGGAGCGTGCACCCCATGGAGCACGAGCTCAGCGCATATTACGACGTCACGCACGGCGCGGGCCTGGCGGTGCTTATCCCGCACTGGCTGCGCCATATGCTGAAGGAAGAAAACGTATATAAATATGTGGACTACGGCACGGCCGTGTGGGGCATTGACGCCTCGCTGCCCCCGATGGAGATTGCCGGGAAGGCCATCGAAGCCACGGCGGATTACTTCAAGGCCATGGGGCTGCCCACGACCCTGCGCGAGCTGGGCATCGGTGAAGAGCATTTCGACATCATGGCCAAAAAGGCGGGCGCGCAGCTGAAGAGCGCTTTTGTGCCCATGGATGAAAAGGACGTGCTGGAAATCTTCCACAAAGCATTTTAAGGAGCGGATGACATGATCTACCACGGAACAGGCGTCTCGCGCGGCGTGGCCGCGGGGCCGCTGTACTGCTACGAGCCGTTCGTGCCCGCGCCGCCGTACGCCGGGCACGGCGGCAGCGCGGGAGAGCAGCGGGCCCTGTACGAGGCCGCTAAGCGCACCGCCCGCGAAGAGCTGGGCGGGGTGTGCGCCCGGCTGGAGGCCGACAAGGCCGCCATCTTCGAGGCGCACATGGATATCCTGGACGATGAAGTGATGGATGAGGAGATCCTCGCGGGCATCGAGGGCGAGCAGTGGACGGCGCAGTGGGCCGTGGAGCAGGTGTATGAAAATTACCGCGCCGTGCTGGGCAGTGCGCCGGACGCGCTCATCCGCGAGCGCGCGGCAGACCTTTACGACGTGAAGCTGCGGCTGCTGCGCATTCTGCAGGGCGCGCCCGAGCGCAGCCTAAGCTGCCTTGAGCAGCCGGTAATCGTGGCGGCAAAGGAGCTGCTGCCCTCCGACACCGCCACCATGGACAGGGCCAACGTGCTGGGCATCGTCACCGAGACGGGCGGCGCCACCAGCCATTCCGCCATCATTGCAAAAAGCTGGGGCATCCCCGCCGTGCTGGGCGTGGCGGGCCTGATGCGGGCCGTGCGGCACGGCGAAACGGCAGTGGTGGACGCCGGAGCCGGCACGCTGGAAACGCAGCCTTCGCCCGAACGGCTGGCTGCGGCGCAGGCTGCGCGCGGGCAGTGGCAGAGGCAGATAAGGGAGGAGGCCGCCTGGCTGGACAAGGAGCCGTTCACAAAGGATGGCGTCCGGATAGACCTTGGCCTGAACATCGGCAGCGCCGCCGGTGAGGAGCTGGAGGCCGCGCAGTACGCCGGCTTTGCCGGCCTGCTGCGCACAGAGTTCCTGTATATGGACGCCGACCATTTCCCCACCGAGGACGAGCAGGCCGGGCAATACGAAAAGGTGCTGCGCGCTTTCGGGCAGCGCCCGGTGGTGCTGCGCACGCTGGACATCGGCGGCGACAAAACGCTGCGCTATTTCCAGCTTCCCAGAGAGGATAACCCCTTTTTGGGCAGCCGCGCGCTGCGCCTGTGCTTTGAAAACCCGGAGATGTTCCTCACCCAGCTTCGCGCTGCGCTGCGCGCGGCGGTGCACGGCAATTTGTGGCTGATGTTCCCCATGGTGGGCTCGCTGGAGGATGTGCGCCGGGCCAAGGGCTTTGTGGAGCAGGCGCGCCGCCAGCTGGCCGGGCGGGGCGAGCGCGCGGGCGAGGTGAAGCTGGGCGCGATGATCGAGGTGCCCAGCGCCGCGCTGATGGCGCCGGAGCTGGCGCGCGAGGTGGATTTTGCCTCCATCGGCACGAACGATTTATGCCAGTACCTCACTGCGGCAGACCGCATGAACCCCGCCGTGGCCCCGTACTACCAAAGCTGGCATCCGGCGCTGTTCCGCCTTATCGGCATGGTGGCACGGGCATTCGAGCAGGCGGGCAGGCCCCTTTGCGTGTGCGGCGAATTGGGCGGCGACGCCCTTGCCGCCCCGGCGCTGGTGGGCCTTGGGCTGCGCAAGCTGTCCATGAGCGCATCAAGCCTTGCCCGGGTGAAAAAGGCGCTTGCGGGTATGACGCTGGGCGAAATGTGCTCGCTTGCGGCCCGCGTGACGGCGTGCGCCGACGAGGAGCAGGTGAAAAAGGTGCTGTGTGAAGCAAAGGAGAGAGACCTGTAATGTATAAAAAGACGACGGCGGTGTGCAACCGCACGGGGCTGCACGCGCGGCCCGCGGCACAGTTTGCAAATGCGGCCAAGCAGTTCGACAGCAAGGTATTCGTGCGCAACCTTTCAAAGCCCGAGGTGGATAATCTGGCAAATGCCAAATCTATCATCTCCATCCTCACGCTGGGCATGGGCAAGGGCACGAAGATAGAAATCAGCGCGGAAGGCCCGGACGAGCAGGAGGCCGTGGACACGCTGGTGGGCCTTGTGGAGGGCGGCTTCGGCGAGCTGTAAACCCGTTTAGCGAAGGCAGTGCGGCCCCGGGCACGGTTTTGCCGTGCCCGGGGCGCATTTTGCGCCGCAAAGCGTTGACAAGCCGTGGCGGAACGTGCTACAATACCTTGAAAACCAGTGAAAGGCGGAGAGGTTACAATGGCGCATTGCCTGCGAAGCAAGACAGCCGTATGCGTTCGAAGCCTTATTGTTTGAACTTTTCCTTTTAAGGGAAAAGTTCTTTTTTGTATCAGGGGGGGCAGGATGCGCTCTGTAAAAGTGATGCTGATGGGGCTGGCTGTTATACTGGCCGGGCTGGCCGCATCGGCAATGAACTTTTTCGGCCTGTGCGCGGCGGCAGCAGGGCTGCTGATTGCCCTGGCGGGCCTGCTTATGAAAGACGGCCGGGAAAAATAAAGAAGCGTTTGGAAGGGAGAGATACCATGCTGATTCAACACGCGCGGCTGGTGGATGCCGAAGGCGAACGCGAAGGAGATATTCTCATCCGGGACGGGCGTATCGCCGCTGTGGGTGCGGGCCTTGCCGCCGCCGGGGACGAGCCGGTGCTGGACGCGGCGGGCCTTGTGGCCATGCCCGCCTTTATTGATTTGCACACCCATTTCCGCACGCCGGGCTTTGAGCACAAGGAAACGGTGGAAACAGGCAGCCGCGCGGCGGCGCGCGGCGGCTATACGTTTGTGAACTGTATGCCCAACACAAGCCCCGTGTGCTCTACGGGCGCCATTGCGCAAAGCGTGATGGACGAGGCCCGGCGCGTGGGCCTGTGCGATGTGAACCAGTGCGTGTCCATCACAAAGGATTTTGACGGCAGAACGGTGAGCCATCTGCGCGCGTTGCCGAAAAACCTCCGCTTTATCAGTGAGGACGGCAAGGGCGTGCGGGAATCGAAGGTGATGTACGAGGCCATGTGCATTGCGGCCCAAAAGGGCCTCACCGTCATGAGCCATGCCGAGGATATGGACCTTTCCGCCACAGATTACCGCCTTGCGGAAAACCTGGAGACAGCGCGCAACTTATACCTCGCTGCCTCCACGGGGGCAAAGCTGCACATGTGCCATGTGAGCACAAAGGAGGCGCTGGAGGATATCCTAACCGCAAAGCGCCGCGGGGTGCGCGTCACGTTTGAGGTGACGCCCCACCATATCTGGTTCTGCCACGATGAATTTCGCGTGAACCCGCCCATCCGCCGGCAGGAGGATGTGGACGCGCTGGTGCGCGCCATGCTTGCGGACGAGGTGGACGCCATCGCCACCGACCACGCCCCCCATACCCCGCAGGATAAGCAGAACGGCGCGCCCGGCTGCGTGGGGCTGGAAACGGCCTTCTCGGTGTGCTACACGAAGCTGTGCAAGCAGCACGGCATGCCGCTTTCTCGCCTGAGCCGCATGCTGTCCCGCACGCCCGCACAAATCATGGGCCTGAACAAGGGGCTTTTGCAGCCGGGCTTTGACGGCGACGTGGTGCTGGCGGCGCTGGAGGAGGAGTATACGGTGAACCCGGATGAATTTGCCGGAAAAAGCCATAACACACCGTACGCGGGCCTGCGCCTGGCCGGAAGGGTGAAGGTAACCGTAAAGCAGGGTGTTCTTACATATCAGATGTAAATGCAACCGTAGGACCATGGAAAGAGAAAAGGAGAATGACGACATGCTGCAAGTAGACCGTTTGTATGAGGCGGTGGCCCAGCGCGGCCCCGTGTGCGTGGGGCTGGACACCGACCCCTCTTATTTGCCGGAGGGCTTTGCACAGCCGGGGCGCACGGCTGGGGAAAACGTGTTTGCCTTCAACCGCGAAATCATCGAGGCCACAAAGGCCGCCGCCGCGTGCTTCAAGGTGCAGATTGCATATTACGAGGCCTTGGGGCTGGACGGCCTGCGCGCTTATAAGGCTACGGTGGAATACCTGCGTGCGCAGGGCCTGCCGGTGATTGCGGACGTGAAGCGCGGCGATATTGCCAAAACGGCCGAGATGTATGCCCGGGCGCACTTCACGGGCGAGCTGGAGGCAGACTGGATGACGCTGGCGCCCTACATGGGGCTGGATTCCATCGAGCCCTATGCGCAGTACATGCGCGAAAACGGCAAGGGCGTGTTCGTCCTGTGCCGCACCTCGAACCCCGGCGCAAAGGATTTTGAGTACGAGGCGCTTGCCGACGGGCGCCATGTGTACGATATGGTGGGCGACAAGCTGAACGCCATGGGCAAGGCATTTTTGGGCGAGAGCGGCTATTCCTCGCTGGGTCTCGTCATTGGCGGCACCCACATCGAAGAGGCAAGGCAGATCCGCGCGCGCTACCGCGATTCGTTCTTCCTCATCCCCGGCTACGGCGCACAGGGCGGCACCGCGCAGGACATTGCGCAGTACCTCAGCGCGGGCAACGGCGGCGTGGTGAACTCCAGCCGCGGCGTGCTGCTGGCGTACAAAAAGCAGCCGGGCGTGCCGTTTGCCGAGGCGGCGTACAACGAGTGCGTGAAAATGAAGGAGGCCATTGCCCATGCCTGCGCAGAGCTTTGAGGCCGGCGTCCTGGTGGCAAGCCAGCAGGCAGCGGATATTTTCCTTCTCACCGTATACCTTCCGCCGCAGTACGAAAAGCCCAAAGCGGGCCAGTTCTATATGCTGCGCGCCTGGGCGGCGGACGAGCCGCCGCTGCTCTCGCGCCCCATCAGCGTGCACCATTACGAGGAGGGCACGCGCGCGCTGAGCTTTCTGTTTCAGGTGAAGGGCCCGGGCACACGCAAGCTGGCGGCGCTGCGGCAGGGCGACACGCTGCAGCTCACCGGCCCTGCGGGCAACGGCTTTGCGCTGGAGGGCGAAAAAGTTGCCCTTGTGGGGGGCGGCATCGGCACAGCGCCGCTGTTTTATCTGGCCGAGCAGCTCACGGCGCAGGGCGCGCAGGTGGAATGCCTGCTGGGCTTTCGCGATGAGCCCTACCGCCTTGCCCACTTCGCAGGCGGCGGGCGCAGGGTGCGCATTGCCACAGATACCGGCAGCTATGGGCACCACGGCTTTGTGACAGAGCTGCTGCAGCCGCAGAACTATGACGTGGTGTATATCTGCGGGCCGGAGCCCATGATGCGCGCCACCGTGCAGAAATGCCTTGCCGCAGGCACAAAATGCTATGTGAGCATGGAGCGCAAAATGGCCTGCGGCCTCGGCGCATGCCTGGGCTGCACCTGCAAAACGGAAAAGGGCGCGCTTGTGTGCATCTGCAAAGAGGGCCCGGTATTCGAGGGAGGTGTGTTCTTTGGCTGACCTGCGTGTGACACTTTGCGGCGTGCCGATGCAAAGCCCTGTCATCGCCGCCTCGGGCACCTTCGGCTTTGGGCAGGAGTTTTCGCGCATTGTGGATATGCGCTGGCTGGGCGCCATTTCCGGCAAGGGGCTCACGCTGGAGGGCAAGGCGGGCAATGAGGGCGAACGGCTGTACGAGACGCCTGCTGGCCTTATCAATTCCATCGGCCTGCAGAACCCCGGCGTGCGCCATTTCATCGAGCATGAGCTTCCCGCCATGAAGCGCCTTGGCCCTGCGGCCATGGCGAACCTGGGGGGCAGCACCATCGAGACGTATGAAGAGGGTGCGCGCCTTCTGGACGGCACGGATGTAGATTTGATAGAGCTGAATATTTCCTGCCCGAATGTGAAGGCCGGGGGCATCGCTTACGGCATCCGTGCGCAGAGCGCCCGCGAAGTGGTGGCGCGCGTGCGCGCGTGCACCAAAAAGCCTCTGGTGGTAAAGCTGAGCCCCAACGCGGAAAACATCACCGAAATGGCGCTTGCCTGTGAAGAGGCCGGTGCAGACGGCCTGAGCCTTGTGAACACCTTTCAGGCCATGGCTATCGACCTTGCCTCGCGCCGCCCGGTGTTCCAGAATATATTTGCGGGTCTTTCCGGCCCGGCCATCCGGCCCATAGCACTGCGCATGGTGTATCAGGTGTGCAGGGCGGTGCGTGTGCCGGTGGTGGGCCTTGGCGGCATTGCCACGGGCGAAGACGCGCTAGCGTTTATCATGGCGGGCGCGGCCGCCGTGCAGGTTGGCACGGCCAGCTTTGCAAACCCGCGCGCCTGCGAGGACGTGGCCCGCGGCATGGCTGCATGGATGGACGAAAACGGCGTGAAAACGCTGGATGAGATACGCGGCGCGGCGCTGTAAGCCGCCCGCTGGAACAGAAAGGAAGACGGGATATGAGCGACAAGCTGGATATTTTGAAAGAGACAGGCGCTTTTCTGGAGGGGCATTTTCTGCTTTCCTCCGGGCGGCACTCCAACGCCTACTGCCAGATGGCAAAGCTGCAGCAGTACCCGGACAAGGCTGCGCAGGTGCTGGCCCCGGTGGCGGAGAAGCTGAAAGAAATGAATATCGACGTGGTGGTGGGCCCGGCCATGGGCGGCATTGTGTATGCATATGAGATAGGCCGCCAGATAGGCCGCCGCGCTATTTTTACCGAGCGTGTGGACAATGTGATGACGCTGCGCCGCGGCTTTGAAATTCATGCAGGTGAGCGCTGCGTCATCATGGAAGATGTCGTCACCACCGGCAAATCCAGCCTGGAGACGGCAAAAATCATTGAGGAGCACGGCGGCGTCGTGGTGGGCATCGCCTGTGTGGTAGACCGCTCCAAGGGTGCCAGCCCCCTGCCTGTGGTGGCCAGCGCACTTCAGCTTGACCTGCCCAACTGGGCGCCGGAAGAATGCCCCGTGTGCGCCGGGGGCAGGCTGCCCCTGGTGAAGCCGGGCAGCCGCAAAATGGCCATGAAATGACGCCGCGCGCAGAAAGGGGGCGCCGCACATGACAAAAAGCCAACTTATAGCGGCCGCAGCGGTCCGCACAGGCCTGCCGGAAAGCGAGGCCGCCTGCGTGCTGGAGGCGGCGGAGGAACTCATTCTTGAGGCGCTGCGCCGGGGCGAAAAGGTTACCATCGCGGGCTTTGGGCGCTTTGAGCTGCGCCATCGCGGTGAAAAGGCAATATGTGAACCCCAAAACGGGCCAGCATACGAAGCTGGCCCCTGTCATGGCGCCGGGCTTCAGGCCCAGCGGCGCCATGAAGCGCAGGCTAGGCCTGAAATGAGCCCCGCCCGGCCCGGCGAAAGCCGCGCGCCCGGGCGGTTTCTTTTTGGCGGCGGATGTGGTATGATAAAAAGCGTTGAACAGAGAGTTGTGCGCAAGGGGAGAAAGCAATGAGATATACAGAATTAAACGTGCCCGCAGAGATACACAGGGCTGTGGAGCGCATGGGCTTTACCGAACTGACCGAGGTGCAGGAAAAGGCCATCCCGCCCATGATGGCAGGCCGCGACGTGATTGCGAAAGCGCCCACCGGCACCGGCAAAACGTGCGCTTTCGGCATCCCGCTTGTTTTGGGCGTGCAGCAGGATAAAAAATATCCGCAGGCCGTGGTGATGGCCCCCACGCGCGAGCTGGCCCAGCAGATCACGGAGGATCTGCGCGATTTGGCCCACTTTTACCCGGATATCCGCATCGCTTGCGTCTATGGCGGCGCCAACATGGCAAAACAGGTGGAGCAGTTAAAAAAGGGTGCGCAGATTGTGGTGGCAACGCCCGGCCGCCTGCAGGACCATATGAACCGCAGGAGTATCGACGTCTCGCATGTGAAAGACATCGTGCTGGATGAGGCTGACGAGATGCTGAACATGGGCTTCTATAAGGATGTGCGGAAAATTCTGGACGCCATCAAGTCCAAACAGCGCCTCGCCATGTTCAGCGCCACCATCAGCCGCGAGGTTATGGATATCGGCTGGCTGTACCAGCGTGACGCGGAGGAAATCACGGTGCAGCCCGTGCTGGAAAGCGCGCCCAAAATAGACCAGTACATGATTCTCACCACGGGGCGCAACAAGCTGGCGGACCTGACCGAGCTCATCATCAAAGAGGGCTATTCCCGCGTGATGGTGTTCTGCAACACGAAATACACTACCGCCATGCTCTCGAACCAGCTGGCGCGGCTGAATTTTGACGTGGACTGCCTGCACGGAGACCTCTCGCAGGCCGAGCGCAATAAAATCATGGCCCGCTTCAAGGCGGGCGATGCTGGTGGCCACGGACGTGGCGGCGCGCGGCATTGACGTGACGGACGTGGACGCCGTGTTCAACTACGACGTGCCGCCCTCGAATGAATATTACACGCACCGCATCGGGCGCACGGGCCGCGCCAAAAAAGAGGGCAAGGCCTATATCCTTTATATGAAGGAAGAGCGCACCCGTGTGCGCGATATGCTGCGCTATACGCGCAACACCGCAAAGCCTGTTGCCTTCAACGAGAACGGCGAGCTGGTGGACGCAGAATTCTGATTTATCGTGAAAGGAAGGGCGAACATGGGAAAACTGACGGGGAAAACGGCGCTCATCACGGGCGCCTCCAAGGGCATCGGCGAGGGCATTGCAAGAGTCTTTGCAAAGCATGGGGCAAATCTGGTGCTGGCGGCGCGCGGCAGCGAAACACAGGCGCTGGCGCAAAGCCTGTGTGAAAGCGGCGCGAAGGCCATTGCCGTGAAAATGGACGTGTCGGATATGGCCAGCGTGCAGGCGGGCTATGAAACGGCTGTGCAGGAGTTCGGCGGGGTGGATATCCTTGTGTCCAACGCTGGCATCTGCTGCCTGGGCGATTTTCTCACCCAGAGCGATGCAGACCGCGACGCTCACCTGGACATCAACGTGAAGGGCGCGTGGAACACCTGCAAGGCCGTGCTGCCCGGCATGGTGGCGCGCAAGTGGGGCAGGGTGGTTATCATGTCCAGCGTCACGGGCGACATGGTGGCAGACCCCGGCGAAGCTGCCTATGCCATGAGCAAGGCCGCGCTGGTGGGCCTTACCAAGGCGCTGGCGCGCGAGTTTGCGCCCTATGTGAATGTAAACGCTATCTGCCCGGGCTATGTGCTCACCCCCATGGTGCAGGGCATGGCGCGCCAGTCCTGCCCGGAGAACCCGCAGAGCGTGGTGGACGGCATTGCCGCCTCCATTCCCCTGGGCCGCCTGGCGGACCCCATGGAGGTGGGCGAGCTGGCGGCTTTTCTTGCCAGCGATGAGTCAAGTTACCTCACAGGCGCCCAGTTTGTCATCGACGGCGGTTCCACGCTGCCGGAGACGAGCACCATGGGCGTATGACGCTAAAAAGGATGCGTATTCAGGGCCGCCCCGGCTTGTAAGCCGGGGCGGTCTTTTTTGAAAACTGTGTGAAAAGACAAGAGCTCTGGTTGACTTTGATAAGACAATAGTGGTATATTGGGGTTACCACAATTGTCTTGCGAAAGGGGAGGCCTGAATGGAAAAAAAGCTGGGAGATGCCGAACTGAAGGTGATGCAGGTGCTGTGGCGCACAGGCGGCTGCCCGGCAAGGCAGGTGGCCGAAGAGATGACGGCTGCCTGGGGCTGGAACGCGAACACCACCTATACGCTGCTGCGCCGGTGCGTGCAGAAGGGCGCCGTGCGCCGCACAGAGCCGGGCTTTTTCTGCACCCCCTGTGTGGCGCAGGAGGAGGTGCAGCGCAGCGCGGCAGGCGCGCTGCTGGAAAAGCTGTTTGAGGGCTCGGCCGAAAGGCTGTTTGCCGCGCTGCTGGGCGCAAAACGGCTTTCAAAGGATGAGCTGGCGCGTCTGGAGGCTATGGTGGCGGCCGCACAGGAAGAGGAGAAGCCATGAGCCTGCCGGAGGCATTGTTTGCGCGCTATTTTTCCGTGGGCCTGCAGGGCGCCCTGATGGCGGCACTGGTGATATGCCTCCGCGCAGCAGCAAAGCGGCGCGTGCCCCGCAGGCTGTGGCCTGCACTGTGGTGCGTGGCGGCGCTGCGCCTGCTGGTGCCGGTGCGCTTTACAGGCGCGTGGGCACTTTGGCCGTCCCATGCAGGGGTCGGCCTGGGCGGCGGGCAGGCGGCGCAGGCTGCGCCGGGCCTGCCGTGGGCACAGCTTTGGCTGGCGGGCGCCTGCGCCCTGGGCATCTATTTTCTGGCAGTGTATGCGGCGGCGCTTTGGCGGCTGCGAAACGCCGCGCCCTGTGCCTGTGGGCAGGTGCAGGCCTTTTTTCAGGCATGGCCGGTGCGCCGCCCGCTTCGGGTGAAAACGGCCGCCTGCGCTACGCCCTTCACCTATGGGGTGCTGCGCCCGGTGGTGGTGCTGCCTGCGGAAAGCAAATGGCAGGGGCAGCAGCTTTTCTATGTGCTGGCGCACGAGCGCATGCATATCGTGCGCTTTGATGCTTTGCGAAAGCTGCTGTTCGCGGCGGTTGTGTGCCTGCACTGGTATTCCCCGGCGGTGTGGGCGCTGTTTATTTTGGCAAACAGGGACATTGAATTCGCGTGCGACGAGGCTGTCGTGTGCGCACAGGGCGGCGCAGAGAGGGCGCCCTATGCGCGCGCCCTTCTCTGCGCCGAAGCGCAGCGCGGTGCCTTTGGCCCCTTTTGCAGTTGTTTTTCAGAAAACCAGTGGAGAGAAAGGATGAGAGCAATCATGAATAAAAAGAAAGCTTCCTTCACGGCTGCGGCGCTGGCGGCCGCTGTGTTCAGCGCGGGCGCGGTGGCCTTTGCAGCAGAGCCGCCTGCCACAGAGCCGAAGCTGGCGGGCGCCGGCGCTTCCAGTGCAGTGAGCGGACCTGCGGAAAAAGGCGAAGACGGCGGCTATGTGCTGGAGCAGGTTTTGGGCAAAAGCCCGGAGAAAGGCGTGACGGTTACGGTCAGCACGCCCGATGGCAAAGCGCAGGTGCTGAACGCAGCTTCCAGCAATGCGCAGGGCGAAAACGGGCCGGGGCTGCGGTTTCACCTAACAGAGGCAGGCAAAGCCGAATAAAATTCCGGCAGGTGCTAAAAGCGCCGGGGTGCCGCCCAA
>OLRK01001981.1_pt1 | contig 14481 bp, 13 predicted proteins | sample 1672911 | NCBI WGS metagenome assembly OLRK01 (sample SAMEA3136736, study PRJEB25190) | human gut metagenome | biome: human gut; feature: human-associated habitat; material: faeces | place: Austria | collected 2013 | reverse complement strand
TTATTATTTCGTTTTTCTCATATACATTTGAACGACTACCTTCAAATTACAATTTGGCTTCGCGTCGTCTCTCCAAATTAGACACAATAATACTACAACTAGCATCCCCAGTAATATTAACAGTCGTACGTCCCATATCAAAAATACGGTCAACTCCTGCGACTAACGCGATACCGTCAACTGGTAGTCCTACAGATGTTAATACCATAGCCAGCATAACCATTCCTGCTCCTGGAACTCCTGCTGTTCCGATGGAGGCGAGTGTTGCTGTTAAGATGACTGTCAACATCTGTGATAATGTAAGATTGATTCCGTAGCAAGATGCAATGAAGATCGCACAAACTCCCTGATAGATTGCAGTTCCGTCCATGTTGATCGTAGCTCCTAATGGAAGTACGAAGGATGCGATCTCTCTGTCTGCTCCTAGTCCTTCTACACATTCTAAGTTGATAGGAAGTGTTCCTACGGATGATGCACTTGAGAATGCAAACATGATGGCTGGAAGCATCCCTTTGAAGAACTGGATTGGACTTATTCCACCCATTGTCTTTACTGCTGCGGAATAAACAAGCACTGCATGTACAATGTAGCAGATATATGCTGCTAATAATACCATGGCTAATGATCCAATGATCATGGCTCCATTTTCTGCGATAACTGGACATAATAAGCAGAATACACCGATTGGTGATAATTTTAAGATCATTTCCATACACTTCATGAAAACTGCATTCAGGTCATTAAATGCTGTAACCAGACGATGGTTCTGTTCTTCTCCGATCAGGATGATTCCGAAGCCGAGTAAAACTGCCATTACGATAACCTGTAACATATTTGCCTCAACCATTGGTGATACAAAGTTTGATGGGAAGATATTTACCAGTGTATCCATCAGTGATGTTGTTTCTCCCATTTTGTAAGACAGGTTTGTTGTTGCGATGACTGGGAACATTCCCTTGAAGAGATTTCCTCCGATCAGACCGATCGTGATCGCAAATGCTGTTGTACACATATAATATACAACTGTTTTTAATCCGATAGATCCAACTTTCTTGATATCACGCATGGAAATGATACCGCACATGATGGAGAATAATACGATTGGAACAACAATAAATTTTACAAGATTTAAGAAGATTGTTCCGAATGGTTTAATATACGTGTTTGCAAATGCTGCATAATTCTGCATCAGAAGTCCTGCTGCGATGGCTAAAACTAATGCGATGAAAATCTGCATGGCCAAAGATAATTTTTTCTTTTCTTTCATAGTGTCTCTCTTTCTAAACTCACGATTTATTATATTTCATAAATTTAAACCCAAAAATAAGGCATTGCCCCATTGCAATGCCTTATTTTTGCATTTTTCCTTGATGATTTTATCATAATCGCCTGATGAAATCAATATATTTATACTTGGCAGACATGATAAAACTTCTTGTTATTACATTTGAAGTGAAAGCAGATCAACTCTGCTTAATGGTCTTGTATAATAGTATCCCTGAATGAGGTCAACACCCCATTCTTTTAACAATTCAACTTCTTCCTGTGTTTCCACACCTTCAGCAACTACTTTATGTCCGAGATTCTGCATGATTGATACCATATTCTTGTATAACAGCGCAACCTGCTGATCCTCACAGATTCCATGCAGCATAGAACGATCTAATTTCACTGTTGAAAATGGAAGTTTCAGAATCGTGTTCAGATTTGCATATCCAGATCCAAAATCATCCAGACAAATCTCAATTCCAACAGATTGGAAGTCGCTGATCGTTTCATATAATTCCTCACTATATTCTGTCGCAACGGTTTCCGTGATCTCAAACTGAAACCAACTGTATGGAAGATCATATTCCTTAATGATCATAATGAGTTCCTGGCTGTACCCTGGTTTTAATAATTCCAGCGGTGAGAGATTAAATTTGACACTGTCTATACGTTTCATAAGTTCTTTATGACTCTTCATGAAACGACAGACTCTGCGGAATTGCAATTTCCCAAGCTGGATGATCTGTCCATTCTTCTCTGCCTGACTGATAAAGATATCTGGCGGAATCATTCCCAATGTTGAATGTTTTAACCGGCTGAGTGCCTCCATCGTCACATAACGTCCGTCTTTTACAGAATACAGCGGCTGATAATATACCTCAAATAAATCATCTTCAATCGCTGTGTTCATATATTTCTTTACATGCTGTTCATACAGGAATCCCTGTCTTGTTTCCTCGCTGTTCTCAATCAAAGTTGTCTTATCTGACTTCGGTTTTAATAAAATCAGATATTCCAGATATGCTAACATCATATCACTGTCAACAAGTTCCTGCACATCTGTGATTCCACAAATGGTTGCTGAAAAATCAATCCTCTCATCACCCACATGAAATGGCGTCTGAAATATCTTCAGCACTGCTTTTTTTGTTTTCTCATAATCTGCTTTATTCATTGAAAATATTAAAAACTGGTTTCCATGAATACGAAAAATATAATTTCCAGCTATAATCTGCTTCAATTCTTCTGCCACATCGATCAACAGCTGGTCTCCAACACTATTCCCATACAGTTTATTCACCTGTTTTAATTTCCACATACTGATCTGTAATACATCGAATTCTTTTGCCCGTTTCATCTGTTCTGGAATCCACTGGTTCAAATACCCCTTGGCAAATACACCTGTGAGACTGTCAACAACTGTCTGTGGGTTATATATTGTCCAAAATACAATAAAAATTCCAATTACCAGTCCAAATTCTGTTAACAGATATTGCGGATAAACCGCCTCGATCGCTGTACATGTAAAACCGATCAGAACAAATTCCCATACGGCATGAAGTTCATTTTCTCCATATTCATCACCATGAAAAACAAAATTCCACATTGCCAAAGCAACAAAAAACATTGTATGTATATAAATTCCTAAATACCATGGTCCATATAAATACTCACCTTGCGCATTACAGTAAAAAAACTGGCCGAAAAAAATATTGGCGATCACCAGAATCTCTGTGATTATGACTGGAATCAGTGCCAGCTTAATATTTCTTACCTTAATTCTTTGATCACAATATCTCAAGATCTGTGTCAATCCATAAAATGTATATGGAACCAATATCTGTAATGCATATAAAACCGTGGTAAAAACAATTACCCATGAATTATATGCTGGATTTCTCTGTTCTATTAAAACACAGGTAATCAAATCAGAAACGCTGCAAAGCACAGCTTCAATAATAAAAATCCAGAAAAGTTTTCCGCTGACTCCTGTTAATCGTTTATATCTTACAAAATGTACCAGAAGAACTACGAGGAAAATGAATCCTGCAATTAAAAAGTCCATATTATATTGAATCATTCTCCTCACCTCTTTCAAATTTATTATATCACTCTGCCATTAATTTGGGAATCGCAAAACATGACTTTGTCATTCTGATTCGTTATTTTAATATAAAATGTATTGCTATACTTAACTGAATCACTAAGATTGCCGGAATTCCAAGTTTAAAATACCATTTTCTTACCTTATGGTGAAAGACGGTCATTCCAATAAAAGCTCCGACCGATCCTCCGATCACTGCAAGTCCGATTAGCTTTTTCTCCCTGACTCTCCACTGCCTCGTCACTGCTCTCCATTTATCCATGCCGTATAGAGCAAACGTTATGACATTAATGAGGATCAGATATAAGTGTATATATGCTGATTGCATCTTAAAGTCTCCTCTTTTGTTAAATTTCCTTACAGTATTATAAAGAAAAAAGTGGTCTGTGACAATCCATAATAATTGTTTTAAGACCACTTTTTTATATAACTTTCCTGCTAAAAAGAATTTGATTTATTTACCGCAAAATCTTTCTTTTGCTCTTACAACTTCCTCCACATGCTTGGCAACAGTCGTACAGCATCCTCCAACTGCACTTGCTCCTGCTTCCATGTAGCTGTATGCATATTCTTCAAAAGACAATGCGGACTGCTTTCCAAACCAGATCTTCTTCACTGCATCATATTCTTCCCCGCTGTTTGGATAAACGGCAATTGGAATCTCACAGTTTTCTCTGATATTTTTGATCAATCCTGTGATATATTCTGGTTTTGTACAGTTAATGCCGATCATTTTTAAATGAGGATGTCCTTTGGCAAATGTTTTTGCACATTCTGCGATCGGTGTTCCTTCACAGATAATATTTTCGTTTAAACAAGAAAAGCTGATCCAGTAATCATATCCATATTCTTCTGCGATCTGTGCTTCGATCTGCGCTTCTTTTAAGGATGGAACAGTCTCAAATAAGATGATGTCTGCTCCTGCCTCATGTAATAATTCGACTCTTCTTTTATGAAATTCCTTTAATTCCTCGTCGGTAATACCATAGTTTCCACGGTATTCGGATCCATCTGCTAAATATGCACCATAAGGTCCTGCTGCTCCAAGACATAATGGCCACTCTCTTCCGACTTCACGCCCTTCTTCTTCCCACCATTCCTCTCTTGCTTCACAAAAGATCTTTACGGCACTTCGGATCAGATTTTCTGCTTCTTCCAGGCTGTATCCATTTTCCGTAAGTCCCGGAATTGATGCCTGATAGCTGCATGTGATTCCACAATCTGCCCCAGCTTTAAAGTAATTTTTGTGAACCTGCTTGATCAAATCTGGCTGTTCAGCTAAGATCTTTGCTGTCCATAACTTGGAGTTCAGGGAAACACCCATATTCTCAAGTGGTGTGGACATAGAACCATCAATCACCATAATCTGGTTTTCTTTGATGATATTTTCAATTGAATTGTTCATTATAAAACATCCCCTTTTTCTTCAACAGTTTCATAAGATACTTTTTCTGGATGTTCTCCCCTCTTGATCGCAGGAATAAAACGATCCCAGAAATCATTGTATAACCGCATGATCTCTTTTCGTTTGCTATAAATAAAAATCAATGTGACAATAACATAAACCGCACTTAAAAGGTCTGTTGCTGCCCATAAAAGATCGGCTTTAATGTTGTAGAATAACAAACATGGAAGCATATAATATACCATGTAAATCGGTGTTGCGATCTTATTTGCATTGGAATCTCCAAATGCGTAGTTTACAGATTTGGCACAGGAATAGTACATTCCAATGATCGTTGTCCATGCAAAAACTGTGATCGCAAGCGATAAGAAGTATCCACCGATATTTCCGTATGCAACCTTAAATGCTACCGTTGTAAGCTGTGCGCTTGTAACGTTTGGATAGTCAATGTAAGAGTTTGTAAGGATCAGGGATAATGCTGTAACGGAACATACAACGATCGTATCTAAGAATACTTCACCCCATCCCCAGGATGACTGACGCACCGGATGGTCTGTGATTCCCGCTGCATGTGCAACGATTCCATATCCTGTTCCGGCATCATTTGAGTATAATCCTCGTGCGATTCCATAACGCATTGCTTCTTTCACTGTCGCTCCTGCAAATCCACCGACTCCTGCCATTGGTGTAAATGCACTCTTAAAGATTAATGCAACGGCTCCTGGTACCGCATTGATATTCATCAAAAGAATTCCGATTCCTCCAAGAATATATAACATTGCCATAAATGGTACGATTCTCTCCATGACAGAAGAAATTCTTTTTAATCCTCCCGCAATCGTTAAGAAACATGTGATTCCTAATACGATGATCGCAAATAATGGTTTGATCCCAAATGCTTCTTTTAAGGAATTTACTACGGATTCTGTCTGAACACAGCATGTCCATGGTCCAAGTACAAAACAACAGATCGCAAGTAAAAATGCTCCCTTTTTCCATCCAAGAGCGTTCTTCATAACGAAAGAACGGTCACACATGTATTCGTCCATAGAGTTTTCATATTTCACACGGTATCTCTGTCCAAGAATGATCTCACATGCCTTCGTGGACATTCCAAGAAGTGCTGAGATCCACATCCAGAAGATCGCACCCGGACCTCCCATTGTGATTGCTGTCGCAACACCACCGATATTTCCTACTCCGATCGTATTTGCCATAGCAGTACATGCCGCTGCGAATCCTGATACTGTTCCTTCTCCATCTCCTTTTCCCTTAAACATCTTTCCGAATGTGTTCTGGAAATGGAATTTAATCTTTGTAATGTAGCGGAACTTAAATTTGATCGATAAATAAAGTCCTGTTCCGATCAGCGCGATCGTCATTGGAGTTCCCCACAGGAAATCTGAGATCGTCTGAATTACAAGTAATAGTCCATGCATATATTTTTGTTTTATCCTCCTTTGTAATCTGATAATCTCTCGGAATCTTCAGCCCAGTAAAATCAAGGGGTTTAGATTCCATTTTTATTAAAATCCCCCACTTTTTTATCAAAAATCACTTGACAAACCGCTCAAATTTTGTGGCGAAGCCAATTGAATATATTTTATTTTTTGATTGGAGGGCGATTTTTATGTTACCTGTTAACTGTGGCAGTCATGCTGACTACCAAGATTTTGTTGTTACTCATCTTCGTAAATATTATCCTGATCCTGATGCTCTTGCTCGTTCCACATGGAATATCATTGAGCGGTTTTGGAATCTCGATCTATCTTTTACTGATACTTTTATGGCTGATAAATATTCTAAATTCGGACCAGCTCCACGAACTCCTTCTTGCATGCAGCGTTCTTACCTTCTTTCCATTGACTTTAAAGTTACTTCATTAACGGAGTAGGCTGCCCAGCTTAAAATGAATCCACTTTATGCGATCCTTAGTGGATTTGAAGTAGGTAACACTCCCGGTGTTGGTACTTTTTATGATTTTTTTAACCGCTTATGGGACTCTGATGAGGATCATATGTCACCACATATCCATCCGCTGAAGACTAAGGTTAAAAAGCCTAAAACAAACGGTACAAAAGCTGATCCCGTGGAAAAAGTTACATTGCTGATCTTCTTCCGGCTTTGGTGAAAACAGATTTTAAACTTGATGAACAGCCTTATGCTTCTCTCTTTCAGATTTATCAGAAAGAATTTCTCGATGTTTCCGTTTCCCAAGGACTTATCCATGCCGATTCCCTGGCATTAGCAGGTGATGGCACTCCTGTTGTTACTTCTCACAGAGAACGCAAAAAGCGTATCTGTAACTGCAAAGAAAATGGTATCTCTAACTGCAGATGTGACCGTTACTTTTCCCAACCCGATTGTGATATCGGATGGGATTCCTCACGGAACTGTTTTTATCACGGATACGACCTGTATATGCTTGTTGATTCACAAAGCGACCTGCCTGTATTCCCTCATTTTTCCTGTGCTTCAAAACATGATTCCCACGGATTCCTGCACACTTTTTTCAGAATGAGATCCTTTCTTCCGGATTATACAGTCTCCAAAGTGCTTTTAGATTCTGCCCATGATGCCATGCCCTATTATCAATACTTTCAACGTGAAAATATAACACCTTTTATCGATCTGAATGGAAAAGGTGGAAAACCACCCGTTTATAAAAATGACTTTACGATCGATGAAGACGGTGTTCCTGTCTGTCCTTCCGGACATCGTATGCGTCGGGATGGTGTTGAAGTTGCGAAAGGCAGGATGAAATTCAGATGTCCAAAGATCAGTCGCAAAAACGGCCGCATTTCCTGTACTTGTGAAACTCCATGTTCTGATGCCAAGTACGGACGTACGGTTCATTTGGTCATGAAAGATAATCCAAGATTATTTAATAATCCGCCAAGAAGCAGTAAAGAATGGAAACTGGAATATAATGCAAGAACTTCTGCTGAACGTTCTAATAAACGTGAGAAATTAGATTTTAAATTAGAAGACGGCAGACACCGCTCAACTAAGATGTGGTACTGCCGCCTCTATCACATCCTGATGTTACAGCATCTGGATGCATTGGATTTGCCATCTGAATCAACCCTGAAAAAAATGATTTTGGATGTAGCATAATCCTGTAGATTATTATATCTCATTTTTTGAAACATAGCGACAGTTATGTTTATTTCTTATGTTTATTTTTACGTTCAAGAATAATATTTATTTTTCAAAGTACAGTACCAATATTTTTCTGGTATGATTACTCAAGATTCCGAGAAATCATTCTGTGTTGATAAATCAAGGAATGAAAAAAGATACAGAACCTCATTTTCTGTATCCTTCCTTATCATTTTTATCGTAATTTATGTTAAACCTTATTGTAAGAATAAGGTCAAGCTATTTCCTAGTTTTTTTCTAGTAAAATCTGTATTTCATAATTGGCATGTGCATAATTATCAAGATTATCCTCATATTCCATCGCAAGCATGAGTTTTGGTTGTGCTTTTCCCTGAAAATAATTCATGATCCTCTGCGGATTCCATGCCTCTTCCAGAATCTTTTCCCGAAAGCATAAATATTCCCCTTCTGGAAGTCTCAAGATGTTCGGAGCATCTTTCACTTTCTCATTTAAATAAATAAAATAGTAATCTGGTTTGAATTGCTGCCTGCAAAAAGCATCATATGAAATTTTATAGCCATACTGTCTCAAATACATCGCATTTTCAATTCCCTGCTCACTCTTTTCCTTTGCAAGACGAATCTCCATATCTGCCAGAAGATCACTTTCATAACATGGAACCTGCAGATAATAACGTTCTTTTAAATGCATCACACATGGTGCATCTTCATTTCTTTCCATATATGTAAAATAATCTTTGTACCAGTCTACCATCTCAATCTGATGCCGGATCTTTTTCTCTTCTTGTTCCAATACTTTTTTCTGCTGGTCAAGAAATGGCAGTAATCGTTCTACTTTCTTACTCAGCATCACTTCTTTGATATCATCTAACGGCATCCCAAGACTCTGCAGATATTTGATCCGGTCAATAAAATGAAATTGTTCATATGCATAATAACGATATCCTGTTCTTGGATCGATCTTTACCGGCTTTACAAGCCCGATCTTATCATAAAAACGTAATGTCTGGGTTGTGATTCCCATCAGATCTGCCGTTTCCCCGATTCGGTAATATTCTTTCATCTATGATTCACTCTTTCTTTTGGGCTGTTTTTCTTTATCATAACATAATCCTCTTTTATTTTGAATGAGCCAAACGACAAACTGAGAGTGTACTCTTCGTACCCTTCTTAATAAGACCAACCATAACATGTACATCAACAAGAAAAAGACAAAACATCAATTATAATTTTAAATATCAGAGTTTCCAACTCGCTGCTTGTAGCTGCAGATCTACCATATGCCGGTAAATTCCATCTGCAGCTTTTAATTCGTCCGGCGTTCCGTTTTCTGCAACAACTCCGTCTTTCAGTACAACGATCTTATCAACCCCATCAACCGTTCTCATTCGATGAGCAATGATCAATACTGTCTTATCTTTGATCAACTTAGATAATGCTTCCTGAATCAGGGATTCATTATCTACATCCAAAGATGCGGTTGCTTCGTCCATCAGAATGATCGGTGCATCTTTTAAGAAAGCTCGTGCAATAGAGATTCTCTGGCGCTCTCCGCCTGATAACTCTGATCCATTTTCTCCGATCATTGTATCCCATTTCTGCGGCATTTTCTCAATGAACTCTTCACAGTTTGCCAGTTTTGCTGCTGCCATAACTTCCTCATCGGTTGCATCTTTTCTTCCGATTCGGATATTTTCCATAATGGTATTGTTAAACAAAGTAACATCCTGAAATACAATAGAATATAAAGATAACAGTGTTTCTGGGTCGATCTCTCCGATATCCATTCCACCGACCGTGATCGTTCCTTTGTTAATATCCCAGAATCTTGCCGCTAATCTGGATACTGTTGTTTTTCCGCTTCCAGATGGCCCGATCAGTGCTGTTACTTCACCTTGTTTTGCTGTGAAACTTACATCTTTTAAAATCTGTTCGTTTCCATCATAGGAGAATCCTACATGATCAAAATTGATATCATACCCTTCATTGCTCAATGTCTTGATTCCACCCTGTTCTTCGTGGCTTAAGATTTCATCCATTCGTTTGCACTGTGTATCTGTGGAAATGATCGCTGATAAATTCTCCAGAGCTACCTGAAATGGATCATACATTCTGGATACGACCAGTAAATACATGAAGAATGTTAATGCATCAATCTCTCCTTTTGCAAATAAGATTCCTCCAACTAACGCTGTTGTTCCGATCCCTACTTTTAAGATCAGCTGTGACATACACACAAACATTGCGTTGATCGCTTCGGATACTACGGCGTGTTTCTCAACGGCCTGAATCTTTTTATTTAATCCAATCATGTATGTACTTGTTGCGTTGTATGATTTCAAATCTCTGACCGTTTCCAGTCCTTCCTGAATTCCATCCTGGCATTCCAGTTTGTATTTCATTGCATTTTCATTTAATCGGTGTGAAATCGGTCTTGCACCAAATACGACAAAAAATGCGACTGGTAATACCCATACAGCTGCCAATGTCATTTTCACATTGAAGAAGAATAAACAGATCGTTACGATCGTTGTGGAACACATAGATCCAAACAATTGTGGGAAAAAGTGAGAACTTGCTGTTTCTAACCATGCACAGTCTCCCATAATTGTACTTGTAAGATCTGAAAGGTCTTTTTTGCCGAAAAATGATAATGGGATCTTTCTTAGTTTCTCTGCCAGTGTACGTCTTCTGATTCCACTCTCCACATAGGTTGCAAGGAATGTAGCGTTATACTGGAAATATGTTGTAATGATGATCAGTAATACGGAAACAACCATTCCCACGATATACATTGGCAATTTGGAACTTGGAATTCCTCCAGCTAAAATATCTGATGCCAGCAGATATAAAAGTCCTACCGGGAACATAAATGCCAGATTGGCGATCGTTACTACGATGACCGCTTTGATCATGTCATTCGCACCCTGTTCGGAAAGAGCATATTTATGTTTTAATCTTTCTTTGATACTCATTATAATGCACCCCCTACTTTCCAGTTCACTGATTTGTTATATTCTTCCCACATATGAGCATAGATTCCATTGCTCTTTAACAGTTCATCATGGCTTCCATCTTCTGCAATTGCTCCATCTTTTAAGACATAGATGCGGTCTGCATTCGTGATAGTTGATAATCTGTGGGCAATCATGATCACGGTCTTGTCTTTTGATAAGTTTTCAAATGCTTTCTGCACTTTCTGTTCATTGTCTGGGTCTGCAAATGCAGTTGCCTCATCAAGGATCAGAACAGGGGCATTTTTAAGGAACGCTCTGGCAATGGAAAGTCTCTGTGCTTCACCGCCAGATACATGAATTCCTTTAGCTCCGATCATTGTATGTACACCGTCTTTAAATTTGTCGATGATATCCATACACTGTGCATCTTTTAACGCCTGCATAACTTCTTCATCGGTTGCATCTGGTTTTCCAAGTCTTACATTTTCAAGGATTGACATCTTTAATAACTTGCTGTCCTGAAATACATAGGAAATCTGATTCATAAGTTCACTGCTTGTGATATCTCTGACATCGACTCCACCGATCTTTACGCTTCCTTCTTTCACATCCCAGAATCTTGCGATCATAGATGCTAAGGTTGTCTTACCTCCACCAGAAGGCCCGACAAATGCAACATGTTCTCCAGCTTTGATTTCCATAGAAATGTGATCAACTGCATTTTTCTTTGCATTCTCGTATGCAAATGTTACATCTTGAAGAGATAAGGAACTGTCTTTTGGAATCTGTCCATTGGCTGTCTCTTTTAATGGCTCTCTGTTCATGACATCACCCATACGTTTTAATCCATCGACTACCTGCATCTGAGCTTCTCCTGCATATGCAAGTTTCATCAGTGTTGTTGTCAAAATTGGTGTGATGATAATATAGAATAATAAGTTTAAACCAAATGCTACTGTAATCTCATGTCCACCAAATAAGTATGCCGCAATGATGATAAATACAAAAATGGAATTGACCGCTGTTGTAAATCCAACCATTGGTTTTCTCATTTTCTTTGTAAATCCTAATGTCCATTTCTCGTACTCATCAATTGCTTCTTTGAATCTCTTAAAAGAAAATACAGTCTGTCCAAATGTCTTAACGACTGGAACTCCACGGGTATATTCAACCGCTTCCGCTGACATCACTTCCAGAGAATTCTGATACTGTTTCATGCTTTCTGCCAGATCTTTTCCGCTCATGGAACTCATAAACACAAATCCGATCGCTGCCGGGATCAGACACATGATCCCTAATCTCCAGTCAAAGGTCGCCATTAAGATAATAAGCCCGATCGGTGTTGCCTTGGAAACCGCTTTATCCGGCAGAGTATGTGCAAGATAAGTTTCTGTTGCTGCGCTCGAATCTGTGACGATCTTTCGGATCTTACCAGTTCCTTCGCTTTCAATATATCCTAATGGCAATGTCATGATGTGGTTCATCATTGCTGTTCTCATCTGTGCCTGCACATGGAATGCTGCGATATGGGAACACATAAGCCCCGCCATATAGATCAACATTCCAAGAATCGCAAATCCCACGGCATGCCATCCGTAACTACTGATTCCTGTTGCTTTTGAGAAATTAAATCTGACTCTTAACACTTCCTGCATCACTTTCCAGATATAATAAAATGGAACTAATGCAACAAATGCACTGATTGCTGCAAGAATGGTTGAGAGAATGCTTAAATATTTGTAGCTGCCTGCAAACTTATATAACTGTTTTGTCAGGCTTTCTTGTTTTTCTTTCTTTTCTTCCATTTATATTCACCTCCATAAATTATTTGTGATCAGACAGTTCAAGATTATCACTGTCTTTCTTTAAATTGTGCTTCCGCTTATACTCAAGCGGTGCAGCCCCGTAATAATTCTTAAATGCTTTCGCAAACCTTGACTGTGTCGCAAATCCGACGGCATCACTGACCTGCGATATTTTCATTGAATTATTTAAGATCAATTCTGCTGCCTTTTTCATTCGGATTTCATTTAACAGTTCACTGTAGCCTCTTCCATATACTCCCCGAAAATAGTTTTTAAGACTTGTCTCACTGATACCAAAATGTTTTGCAAGTGTCGCTGCCGAATAACGTTTGCTTAAATCTTCAGTCAGAATATCCATTGTCTTTCTTGCAATCTGAATCTGTGAACCTGAATAGTACACCCTGTTTGTCTCCACTGCATCCTTTTTGCTGCAAAGGACCTGAAGCCATCGGCTGACGTCCACCGCAAGAAGTTCCATATCCGCATCTGCTTCAATATCATCTGCAATCACTCTCACTGCCTGTTCAATTCTTGCATCGGCCTTCGAAATAAATGGTGTCTCTCTTCCCAGAAAACGTTCTTTTAATTCAACGCTCATTTTGGTATTTCTGCCATTGAGTGAAAACTCTTTATCAAGTTCCGGACATGGATATAAGATCAACTCCATTCCATGATACTGTACTCTCGGATAATAAAACGCATCCGCTTCCCTCGATGCAGTTCCATAGTCGATCGAATACTCGCCAGTATCTACATAAGTACCGCCTCCATTTTTCAAAAGAACCTCGCATTTTCCAAGGAAACTAAAATTTACCGTCATCACCGGTTCCCCTTCATATGCCTGAATCTGAACTTCCGGGATTCTTCTTGATCTGATATCAACATACAAAAGTTCCAGATATGGACTGATCCGGTAACAGACGATCTTTCCTTCCTCTCCTGAAAAATCTGATGGCAGGATTACTTCTCGTTTCTCATTCATGAAAAACTCCTTCTCTCTTCCTTTCTTTTATAATTACAACTATATGTTAGTATAGGCTAACTTTTGAATCAATAGCAAAACAGCAAAATAGCTCTTTTTAGCATCTGGTTTATTTGTAATTTGTCTATTTTGACAATATAAAAAGAAGCCGTAAACAGATTTTATGAAAAAAATGTTTACGACTTCTTTTTTAAGATACTTTAGGATATCCGATCCCAAAGCTTATTATTTTCTGATAATATCAGTTGCACTAAAGACTTTATCACCCTTCTGCACTTTCACACCTTTCGCTTCTAACAGCTCAGATACTGTACAAACTTCATATCCTTTCTTCTTAAGGATTGGTAATACTTTCTCTACTGCAGCAACTGTTGGTTTATGGATATCATGCATTAACACGATATCTCCGTCTTTTGCCTGTTTTAAGATTGTCTTAACTGTTGCATCTGTGTTCTTTGTCTTCCAGTCTAATGTATCAACACTCCAAAGGATCAGTGCTGTGTCAATTCCCTGTTTCACGTTCTCGTTGATTGCTCCATATGGTGGTCTTACGCTGACTGGTTTGCTTCCACATGCTTTGTAGATTGCATTCGCTGTTTTGTCTTCCTGTGCTCTTACCTGTGCTGCACTTAACTTTGGAAGGTATGTATGATTCCATGTATGGCTTGATACTTCATTGCCTGATTCTAAGACTTTCTTTACTGTCTCTGGATAATAACCTGCATTCTGTCCTAACATGAAAAATGTCGCTCTTGCATCATTCTTCTCTAATGCGGCTATGACTCTTTCTGTATTTCCTTTTAATGGACCATCATCAAATGTAAATGCGATCAGTT
>OLRK01001978.1_pt1 | contig 14498 bp, 17 predicted proteins | sample 1672911 | NCBI WGS metagenome assembly OLRK01 (sample SAMEA3136736, study PRJEB25190) | human gut metagenome | biome: human gut; feature: human-associated habitat; material: faeces | place: Austria | collected 2013 | reverse complement strand
AAATATTCCCGGTGCATCCGTCCGTACTTTCCGATAGGGCGGTGTTCCTCCGGCAATTTCAAATCTGGTAAATAATAATCTCCATTCAGAGTGTAATGCAGTCCGTTTTTCTCTTCATAAATGTGTTTCTTTAATCCGCTCATATTTTTAATCTCCTCATTCTGGTTTGTTGTTTCTGCAAGTCTGACTCTCCAGAAATATTGGTAAATCATTGGTAAAATCGAGAATTGAACACAAGAAATGCTATTTATAGAAGTATTTAAGACGATTTAAGACTTTTTCTCACGAACAGTAAATCCTGCCGTGGCAGATGAAAAGTATTTTTATCATAAAATTTTTATCTCCGATTGTCTTAGTTTTTCTTGATTTTTCTAGGTTTTAAGCCAGTTTGGCGAATTTTGCTAATTTTCAGTTTTTTCGCTTTTCTTAGCTTATTTCGGACTGTCTCGTCCATCTAACTGTGTAAAAATCTGTGTAAAACGTGTTGATTTTTTCATTTTACACAGCCCGACATTTGCCGATGCTCCATGTCCGATTTTTTTGAAATTACTGTGTAAATTACACAGCCATCCCATTTGTTCAAAAATGCTGTAAGCCTTATAAACACTGGGATTATCGACATTTCATTTTACACATTCCTACACACTTTTTCGAATCGATATCAGCTTGTGTTCCTCTGCTTTCTGACCTAACGCCAACATTTCCTTTTCAGCCTGCTTCTGCAAAAGATTCATATTCATCATCTCATCTCTCGCATCATCCAACTTCAAATGCATGTACGTATTCAGAGTAACACTAATATCCGAATGTCCCATCAGGTATTGAAGCACCTTAGGATTCATTCCGGACTTGGCCATATTGGAACAATAAGTATGACGGCAAACATGAGGTGTTATCTTCGGAAGCTGCAACTTATATATACTATTGTAGCGTTCCACCGCATGCTGGAAATACTTTTCCCAATGCATTGCAACCATCGGCTTACCATCCTTATCAAACCAAAGAAATCCGGCGTACCCATCAATCATAGGTTCTGTCTTAGGCGGTTTCCTTCTTGCAAGAATCCTTTCAAAGCATTCATACACATCATCTGTCATCGGAATAATTCTCTTACCGGCATAAGTCTTGGTTGTATCAATATAAACCAAGGTTCCCGTCTTCTGGAGCTGATGGTCAATATTGATAGTTTTGTTCTCCATATCAATATCTGATAAAGTCAACCCTGTAAATTCCGATATACGCATTCCTGTCTTGAAAAGAATATACATACCGTCATAGTACTTGCTGTAGTGTGTATCGTTCTTGACAAACTCTAAAAATGTTCTTTCTTGTTTTCTTGTAATAGCTTCACGTGTAACTGCATCGTTCACCAGAACTGTTGCAAGCATAAACTCAAATGGATTCTTTCTTAAGATATCATCATCAACTGCCATTTGAAATGCTGGTCTTAAAACACCTCGAATGGTATGAATGGATGAATAACTTCTTCCATCCTCTTGCTGAAGTTTAATCAACCAAGCTTTCGCATCTGATAATCTTACCTTATCAATCCTTTTTGCCCCAAAAGGCTCTTTTTCCAACAAATTCAAAACTGTTTTATATCCTGCCTTTGTTGTATTCTTAACTCCAGTCTTTAGGCTAATATATTTCCGAGCCAGACTGAGCACGGTATAACCGCCACCTTCTGATACAATATTGTCATCTAAATCTCTTTGAATCTGCTTCTCCTTGTCACGAAGAGCACCGTTATCTTTTTTGCCATATGGTAAAGGATCTGTACTGACCAGCCTCCAACTGTAGATACATTGCGTCTTACCGTTTCCATCAACATATCTAAACATATATTTACCATCTGACCTCTGGCTCTCTCCTGTGCGAAGGATGCGATTCTTACTATCGCGTCTCTTTTCGCTCATTGTCAAAATCTCTCCTTTCAATTTCGAAAGAGCCATGTTTGCTATTATGTTGTTAGTCCGATAAATATACCCGACTATGTACACATATCATAGCATACTGTTGGCTCTTTTTCCATAGGAAATTTGCAAATTAATTAAATTGCTGTCATCTGGCTGTTCAGGTACTTTTCAAATACTTCCCGCTTAATCAACGCCCGGTTTCCATTCCATATGACAAAGTCTGCATCCGGATGCTGCGATATAAATAGACTCAGCTTTTTATATCCAATCCCGAAATACGCGGATGCTTCATTTAGTGTTAATGTGTATTTCTTCCACCAAGGCAATGTCATTTTCTCGGTCATCGCGACACCTCCATAAAGAATAGTGAGGAATTCCTCCTATCTCTGTAAGGACAGTTAGACCGAATTTTTCCGAGAAATACTGAAAAAAGATTAAAATGAATATTGTAGGGACTACATTAGTCCCAGTATAATAGACTTGTATTTCATTACGATGTATACTTTTCCTGAATGGAGGTAGATGATATGTCAACAAATATGGATATTACGCGAGAATTCTCTGTAGATTATGCTCCTATAGGCAAAAAGGAATTTGCAAAGTATATTAAAGAGAAAAGAGAAGAAAACAATGAAGCGCTAGGTCTGGAAATGTCAACTCGTGACTTAGGCACTATTATTGGAATCGATTATGAAATGTTCCGTAAAATACTTAACCAACAAAAGCCAACAAAAAAGCGAGACTGTATTATTGCTATCTGCGTAGCATTGGATATGTATCCGGGAGATATTGATTACGCACTTGGACTGTATCAATACATGCCAGCACTCGATGAAGAAAACCCTCGTGATCGTTTTATAAAGTCACAAATTGCAGGAAATCTTAAAATATCAGTTGCTGAACTCAATAAGCGTCTTATTCAGTTCGGCTTCCCTGGATTAGATATTCAAGACAAAAGAAGTAGTAAAAAGAAAACCTCAGCAGAAGATGTTATAGTAAAACTTCCATATAAAGTACTTGAATTAAAAGTTCGCACACCAATTGACAACGACTACTATTATGGAGATCCTTACGATTCACTCTGCACCACATATGACCCGTCAAGATGCAGAAGTACCGGCGATATGTTAATTGGTGACAGCAGCAAGAAAGAATACTACCATCTTACAGCCAGCACTGACGGATATATGTCATCCTCTGTGTATAGAAACGGTGGCCTTCCTACAAGTTACAAATCACTTGAAGAATGCGGCATCTTCAAAGACTATTTTATTGAACTTCACAATACAATTGCCTTAGAAAAAGAACGCCTTCTAAGCATTCTTAAAGACACAAAAAATTATCAGCACCGTGCATCGGCAAGACTGATAAATGATAAAATATGCGTATTTTATGAAGAATTCAATTACATAATGCCAGAACTTAATGAGTACTATGTTATGTCCTATGCCTCGGGCAAATATATTCTGCGTGTGTACAACGAAAGCGCCTTTATGATCTATTATCTTATTTCTGATGAATACAAAAGGTATTACGGCGATTGCCAACCAGAACCAATTGAAACTTATGAATCTCTCGAACAGATTGAACACTTGCTTTCTTCTGTTAAAAAGAATTCTCCGGATAATGCTCGATATCGTATGCGAAAAAAAGCATTTGAACGTATTAAACCTAGCATTGATACATTGCTCTCGGACATAAAAGCAGGCAATAAATACATTCAAAATCTTAATGCAATTTATGATTATCCAGAGGAAACGTTAAAATATTACGATGTTGAAGCTGCATTCCAGTGCACTTACAATGAAGAATTTGGAGATATTATAGGATACTCTGATGCTGCTGACTTCACTTCCGAATCAGGAGCGACAATATCAATTACATTGCAGGATATATTCAAGGCATTTGAATATGGATTTCCAAATATCAATGAGATTTACAGAATCAAAGAACAATACGGATCAATAGAAGCTGTTTTATCATAAGAAATATAAATATTTGTACGCTTTTTATAATGGGACTTATTTAGTCCCATTATTTTTGTTTTATTCAGAAATCTGTACTATAATCCACCTCGTAAACATGATAAGGAGGATTACACATGGTAAGCACAAAGTTACAAATGATTTTTACAAAGGATGAAATCAGTAGACTCTCCATTAAAGAGACACCCGGCACGAAGCCGCAAATCATAGTGGATGTTCACGGAATGAAGTGCAGCCAAGCTCGTCGCTTCATCAATAATATCATTAACACAATCCGCGAATCCTTTAAACTTATTATCATCCACGGTTATAATCACGGTACTGCCATAAAGGACATGCTTGCAGATAACTTCTGTAATTCGCATATAGCTGAGCAATACATAGATCCATATAACCAAGGTGTAACTCACATGCTTATTGCGTAATTCGCGAAAATTACACACTCTGTTATAGAATCAGAGAGAAAGGACGGATTTTATGAATAAAACCAAGACAGCCATCAAAACAAATTTGGTAGTGTCAAGTAATCTATGAAAAAAACTGAGTCAAAAAATAGGCTTAGATGAACCTTGAAAATTGCAGATATTTATTCCAACAGGCTCTCCGAGGGCTCAGGGCGTTGCCCTGAGAACCCACAAGGGACTGGTCCCTTGACCCTTTAACGGGCTCTGCCCGTACCCGTCCTCGCCGGAAGGCAGGAAAAGGGTGCAGTTGCCCCCTTTTCTGCAGGGAAGGATTATCCGTGTGCTTTTTGTCAACAGACTTTCGCGGCATATCCTCACAGGCGGCACTGCGCCTGCTGCGGTATTCCACGGTTCGATTGACAACAGCCCCGCTCCACCTGCGCAGTGCCATTTTTCTGCATATTCAGGATGGTCTGCTGTCCAAGGAAGATGAGCAGCTGCCATTTTCCGGGCATGTTGTCGGCTCCTTGAAGGAGTTCCACTTCATTCAGGACTTTGTGTCCGGCATGTTTATGGGGGCGCAGGAAGTTATAGTAAGCTACCCAGAGGGCAAGGTCATAGTTGGCACCGTCGATGCTGTCGAATCCGTTTGTGTATCGGTAAGAAGCTTTATAAGTACGGTTCAGCCGTTCGATCATCTGTTTGAACGGACGGTACTGTGCAGATACAGCGTCGTCGTTGGTAAGTCCAATGACCTGAGTGATGGAAAAAGTAAAATCTTTTCCATACTTTTTGGCGAATTCCATTGCAGCAAGAGGGTAGGCGCTGTAGCCATCCGCAATGAACTTAAAGTTTTCCGGCAGTTTTGTGAGTCCGCGGAAAGCCATGCGCATGGCAAGGATACAAGGACCAACGCCCCGGTTATCGGATACCTGATAACTTTGCTGACGACCATCTTCAATGTATTCCAGCCAATCGAATAATTCCTGCATATATCAACGCCCCTTTTCTTTTAATTTTATCAGAAAAAAGGCGTGTTCACAATTTATTTACTCATGCGTTTGTCGTGTGTCCGTACCAGCAGTAGTAATAATAAAGTGCAATGGATTTTGTCTGGCATCCGAAGAACCCTTGGTTAATACATCGTATAACTGCCTGTTCGGCTGTGTATGAATTTCATCAAACACAAGTCCCGATACAGAAAATCCATGCTTACCACCTACTTCAGCAGAAAGCACCTGATAGTACCCAGCATTTCCGTAATTGACAATGCGTTTTGTCGCTCCCATAATCTTGGAACGTTTAAGCAAAGCTGGAGACATCTCCACCATCTGCCTTGCCACATCAAATACGATACTGGCCTGCTGTCTGTCAGCCGCCGCACCATACACTTCTGCAGAAGGCTCATTATCCGCATAGAGCAAATACAGAGCAATAGCTGCTGCCAATTCTGACTTGCCCACCTTCTTGCAGATTTCCACGAATGCAGTTCTAAACTGCCGATACCCATCCGGTTTCACAATTCCAAAAATATCCCTGATCAACTGCTCCTGCCAGGGTAGTAACCAGAATCTCTTTCCTGCCCATTTCCCTTTGGTGTGACATAAGTTCTCAATAAATTTTACTGCTCGGTCAGCCTTTTCCTTATCGTAATGGGACGTAGGAAGCATAAATTTACTTGGCTGATAATTCTTAAGCTTCGGATAATCCTTCGGTCTTGTTTCCCTGGCCATTAAGAATCACCCCCAAGCAATGCCTCCATCTCATCCTCAGACTCTTTATCTGCACTGACCGCTGCCATAATTCTTGTTCTTGCAGAAGGTGTCAGTCCAAACTCAGCTGCCGCCTGCAACATCAGTTTCTGATTGGTATTTGCAATACCAACCCAAGGTGTCTGCTGCTGGTAACCTTTATCTGTCTCAAAAATAGAACCACCGAAATCAATATGCCCCTGTGCTTCTTTCCAACGGGCATAAGACTGACAGTATGCAGCAAAAGCCGCCATATCCACTTCCGTCAATACACCCATCTGGTTCAATTTCTCACTCAAACGCTTCCATTCGTTCTTCGCCTCCGGAAGCAGCCACTCCGGGCAGACAGGCATTCCCTTTTCAGGCTTCGGTTCCTTCTTATTCAATTTTCTCTTACCCGGATTACCTTCCAGTTCCTTAATCGCTGTAGGCTTTGGCTTTCTACCCGCCATTGGAATCCCCTCTTTCCTTATTTTTTTGCATAATAAAAGCCCTGAAGGATTTTCTCCCTCAAGGCTTACTCCCATGTCAACAGACACTTTACTTTATGTATTTCAAATCTCCATTCCGCAACATCTGAAATTTTTCATCATATATTTCATCAAATACTTGCTGAATTGGCACACCATCTCGTTGGTGACCAGATATAGACCAAACCTTATATTCCGTCTGGTTTTTCAAAAATGCAGCTAGATGATCGTAATATTCCTGCATTTCAGATTTCTTCTTTCCCATCTTCATCAGCTTATAGAAAACACCTAATATACTAATACAATGAACCGGTGTTTCTAAACTTGTGATACTCTGTCTTGCTTTGAAATCATCTGAGCAAAATACATACACCCGATTGCTATGCATGATCTCCATCATTTGAATTAACACATATGATTAGCTCCTATTAGGAAAACACACTGTCAAAGGGGTATGTAGCGGGGGTTAGCCCGCTACTGCGGGTTTTGTGGTGTTGATTTCAATGTATTCTGCTATGCGTCTAAATTCATCCGCAAACTTAAATCTCACACTAATGTTTCCATTCTCATAAACCTTGATATGGTCGATCAGCTCAACGAGAAGTTCCCGGGAAAGCTGGTCGATATTTTGATGTTTTGTAAATGCCACCAATGCGGGATGCTCACTCTTTACACCGTTTGCCAGTTCCGCCCGTTCAGCGTTCAGCCGGGCCAGTACATCCGTAAGAGCGATGGTCTGTCGTTCATAATCGGCTTTCATATCCCGGTAGTCCTGCTGGGTAATTTCCCCGTCTTTCCAGTCTTGATAAAGGGACTGCTTGTAGCGGCTGATTTTTGCCAGTTCCCGCTCTTTCGCAGCAATCAGTTCTTCCAAACGGATGGACTGGCTCTTTTTGACCGGGGCGGTGTTAATGCGGGCAATCATTTCCGAGTATGAAACAGCCAGATGGATTTGCTGTTGTACCGCAAAGAGGACAGCGGCCTCCAGACGGTTATGCTTGATTGAGTGCATTGTGCAGGCTGTCCGGGAGCGGTTCTTGTAGGTGGAGCAGGCATAGTACACATTATTGTTGTTGCCTACGCTCCGGGTAATTGCCCGCCCGCAGTCAGCACATTTCAGAAAACCGCTGAACAGGTGGACTTCCCGGCCTTTTGGAGAAGTACGGGTATCCCGCTGTAAAAGGGCCTGTACCTTATCAAAGGTTTCATAATCAATGATTGCCTCATGCGTACCAGCTACTTCCACCCATTCTTCACGGGGGACGCTTTCAACCTCGTGTACCTTATAGCTTTTTACCCGACTGCGGCCCTGTGCCAAATCCCCGGTATAGGTGGGGTTCGTCAGAATGGAGTGGATCATGCGGGCTCCCCACATAGGATCGTCATATCCTCTTGTTGAAACGGGTATGCCCTTTTGCAGTTTATAAGCCGAGGGGCTGGGTACGCCGTGTTCATTCAGATACAAAGCGATGGCCCGTTTCGATGTCCCTTTTAGGAACAAAGAGAAAATAAGTTTGACGATTTCAGCGGCATCGGGATCGATGATCAACCGGTGCTTGTCCTTTGGGTGCTTCACATATCCATAAGGAGCAAATGCGCCGATGTACTGACCGTTGCGCCGCTTGTAGTCAAATACCTGGCGGATTTTCTTTGAGGTCTGGTAGCAGTATTGATCGTTCATCACATTTGTAATCGGGACGATAATACTGGAAACGCTGTCCGGGTTGAGATAGCTGTCCACATTTTCAGCAAGACTGATGAAGCGAACGCCCATCTGAACAAACAGGTTATCAATCAGACTTCCCGCATCGCTGTAATTTCTTGCAAAACGGGAAAGGTCTTTTACTACCACGCAGTTTATTTTCCCGCTCATTACATCGGAAAGGAGCCGCTGGAAATTCTCCCGGTTGGCGTCCGTTCCTGTGTGTCCATCGTCTACATATTCGGAAACACTTTCAAATTCTCCAATATGCTTCTGGTAAAAGTCGTTGAGCAGATCACGCTGGTTGATGACGCTGTTGCTGTCGTCCTTTCCCTTTTTCAAGTCCTCCTTGGAAAGCCGGATATATTCGCCCAGCCGCCAGCGGCGGACGGTATAAGAGGGAGAGAAACTCTGTTGCAATCCTCTGTTTTTTGCTCGTGCCATTGTTCCTCCTTCCCTATCACATTACATCTATATTATACCTCTGCCCGGGCGGGACAACAAGGATGCCTCCGCCTCGGGACACTTTGTCTCGAAGTAGAAACGGGCCATAACCGAAGTTACAGCCCGCTTTTTTGCCGGAGCAGAAAGTCCGTCAGCGTGTCCTGCAAGGACGGCCCGCTTTCCGCAAATTCAATTTTTACACCGATCCCGCCGATGCAAAAGCAGTATGGATTTTCTACCGCCTGCAAAAACAGAGCGATCCGCTCCTCCCGAGTGAGAGAGGTGTCAAAGGCCATACCGCTCACATCCGGCAGAGACTCGGGAGCCACTGCGCCGATGTCAACGCTTTTCATTTGTTCCAGTTCCTTTGCCGTTAATCTCACGGTAAAACCTCCTTATCAAAAATAGGATACGCCTCCCACATATCGTGGGGAAACGCAAGAGGGCAGCACCCAAGCGATGCTGCCCTCTTGCCTCACTCCACCTTGGGACACTTTGTCTCAAAGTTAGTAGGAGCCGTTTTCATAATGGTGCTTGGCTTCTTCCAGCGTTTTGAAATCAAATATATAATGAAGCTCACCAACAACCCGCCGAATGTCCTCGGAAGAAAAACCGCAGTTTTCCATCGCGTAGATTACATACCCCCGACAAGCGTTGTTGCTCCACGGCTCGGCCATCATAGCGGACAGCGCAGGATCAAATGTCATGCTCTTTTCCTCCTCGTTCTCTTTTTCGATTTTGCTCCTTCAATGAAACAACCGGGAGCTCCTGCAATTCCTTTGGGAAACGCCCTCGATATAAGCGGTTATAATTTGCAACCAAAATCACATCGGCGTTGCCCTCTTTCAAAGTCTGGATCACGGCTTGCAAGCCAGGACGATCCATTGTCCGGCCATGATACCCCACATCCAGATATATCCCCGCGATTTCTATGTTGTTTTTCTTCGCATAGTCCATGAGATATAGCTGTTGTCCCTTAATTGCATCAAGGGCAAAAGAAGTTTGAGGGCCATCTACTCGGCAATATAGCACCGCTTTCATATCGTCTACCTCCTGCTTGAAATTTAAGGAACGCCGCTCCCATTTTCTTGCCCTGTCCAAAGACAACCATACTCAGAGCGGCGTTCCCTCGTAGATAAGAGGGCGGCCCGGAGGGACAGGCGGCCAGCCTGTCCTATGCCGGATCGTGGCCGTGGGTTGGCCCGGCCCAGTTGCGGCGTTGGTGTTGTTCGCTCGTTCTTCCAAAGAAAAAGTCACAGCGCACCCGCCGCCCGGCTCCCCGGACTATGCCCAGGGCCGCCGCTGTTTATCTGCGGAAAGAAGAATATCTCCTTTCATAAACCGAGACATTTTTTCATCATTTCCAAGTGGGGAAAATGAAAAAATCAAAAAGTTTTTTTCATGCGCTCAAGGCCACGCTTGATCGACTGGCGGACAGACTCCTCATGTACGCCCTCGGCCTCGGCAATTTCCTTGATGCTCTTTCCAAGAATGATGTGGGCATCAATCCTGCGGCCCTGGATCTCCGGCAAAGAGTTGAGTGCGTTCCACAGACGGATGAACAGCTCCATGCGCTCCAGAAGCTCCTGGGGCGTTGGCTCATGCAGGCAGGCGGAATATTCGATCCCGTCATCGCAGTCCAGAGAATACTGCGCCTTATGCCGGGAGAGCCGCCGCTGGTAGGCCATTTCGTGCCGGGCATCGGCCACAAATACTTCGGCTACCTCGTCAGAAACCTCGATAAACTGATCCTGTGTGTACCAATAATAAAAATCCTTCAGATTGATTGTAGTCATAAATAAACCTCCGTTTCGGTGTTGGGTGGATGAGTGACCGAAACGGGGCTCGGCGGAGAACGGCATCCCGGGGAGCCGCCCCGCACCTCGGGACAATTTGTCTCGAAGTACAAAAAAGCGCCTGGGCGACACAAAGTCGCACAGGCGCATGAAATTACATATTCATTTATGTACTGTCTAATTTCATATTTATAACCAGACTGTCCCGGAGGGGGAACTATGCTTTTTTTAATTGATGTAGGTCATGGGTACTATGAAAAGAGGCAAAAATAGACACGGCGGCAATCCTCCTGATATGCCGCCGTGGATTTACACGGTGTTAGGTCGTCGTTGGTTTAGGGTGGACGAAAAGAAACGGCGGCTCTGATTTACTCAAAACCGCCGTATTAGCTGTGAGTTTGCATGAGGAATCATCTGCCTGTCAGCGGTTTTTTTCTTTTCTGCCGCCGGGCAGATTGATAGAATATAAAAATCGTTTACTTAAAATCCCTCTTTCGGAACACCAACAGGCCGACGCCTGAAAGGACAATAATCAACGCAAGAGAGTATAGTGGATAGGCGTGTAACATACTTTCATAACCCGCTACAACTGCTTGCGGATTAGGGGAATGAGAATAAATCATCATGTATGACAAATAGGTATCTAATTGTCCATACGGAAGTGTATTATCAAGCGTTTGCAAGACAACTCTTGTAGCACCATCCACATAATCGGGATTGTCGTATTCTTCTGTATCAATCAAATTATCGTCTGCGTCATAGTTTTCAATAGTAGCTACCTCGGGCTGTGCCAGCATGAAATCAATTTGAGTGGAGCCAACCATCATGGCCATGAACAGCAGCATACATACAACAACGCCGATTGCTCTGGACGGGATCAGACAACTAACAACCGTAAAAATCACCGCAAACGAAATGTTCAGCAGATAGTAGCCGACAACAACGATTACTGCATCCCCAAACGGCATAGACGGAAGTGAGTGAACAGCCAAGCAAAGGAAAACGCCAAAGTAAACAACAAAAATCAAACTACATACAATAATATTGAGGATCAGTTCAGATATAAAAATTGTACTTTTGTTATGTCCTGATATGAGTTTGTTTCGGATCGTTCCATCACTATACTCACGCCCGATTGAAAGCGCAATAAATACACCCAAAAAGGCAAATACCGGCATTACAAAGAAATCGTCAAATACCATTTGAGAACGGAAGTTCAAGCCGAAGAAAATACCAACAGTGAGAGATACGCCTAACACGATCCAAAACAGCCAATCTTTCAAGCGGCGGTACATTCCGGCACGCAAAAGATTATTCATCCTTGCCACCTCCTACAAGACCGACAAAATAGCTTTCTAAAGTTTCGCTGTGCTCCTGCATAGAGAACATTTCGCAATTCTCTTTGGCAAGCGCAAGGGAAAGTTCGGATACATTTACTTTTGCAAATATATCTGCCTGTTTGTCCGAATGGATTTTATACTCGATGTTCATGCTATCGAGTACATGGGCGAGAACCTGCGTATCAGTTACCTCAACACGCACACATTTCCGACAGGCGCTTTCCAATTCTTCTGCACTCATTTCTTTTACAATACGCCCTGCATTGATGAAACCGTAATGTGTTGCCAATTTTGATAACTCGTCGAGGATATGGCTGGAAATCAAGACGGTAATTTCGTGTTCGTGGTTTAACTTCAAAATCAGTTCCCGCATTTCCATAATGCCTTGCGGATCAAGCCCATTAATTGGTTCGTCCAACACAAGGAATTCGGGATCTCCGGCAAGGGCAATCGCAATCCCTAACCGCTGTTTCATACCAAGAGAAAAATTTCTCGCCTTTTTCTTACCTGTGTTTTCAAGACCGACCAGCCTTAGCAATTCCGGGATACCCTCAAAAGATGTCCGCCCAAGAACATAATACTGTTCTTTTAGGTTTTCCTCCGCTGTCATATCTAAATAAATGGACGGAGTTTCAACCACGGCACCCATGCGTTTTCGGGCGTTGGCAATCGGCTTTTCCCGATTGCTGATACCGTATATGGAATACTCGCCGGATGTAGGCGTTTGCAGCCCGCAAATCAGTCGTATCAAAGTCGTCTTTCCAGCACCGTTTCTTCCAATAAAGCCGTAAATAGCCCCTTTAGGGACGCGCATGGAAAGACCGTTCAATGCTGAAAAATGACCGTATTGTTTACTTAAAGCGTCGGTTGTAAGAATATACTCCATTTTTGTTTTCCTTTTCAATAATTTTTAGTGTTTGAATTACTTACCCTCATACAAAACTGTTCCATCAAAATCCCAAACTACAATTCTGCCATCTGAATATCCAGCTGCCATGTATCCATCTTCGGACGAAACAGACCAAGAGGTTACATAGTCTGATTGCCTCTCGAATTCTTCATAGGCATAAACATAAGCAGGGATTTTATCATCACCATTTGATAATTCGCTCCAAACAACCTTTCCACCAAATTCGATGGCAGTAAACACATCTTCATCATTATTTCCGTACTCATAAACCCAAACACAATCCTGCATTCCGAGTCCGGTGTGTTTTTGTGTAATAAGAGGCTTTTTGATTTTCATTACCAATGTGTTGCCGTTTTCGCCCTTCTCAAGAATAACCTCCCCAGAGGTATAGTCATAATACGGCATAGAATACAAAACAAAGACCTTATACCCCTCGTCCGTTTCGTACCGATATGCACTGTGTACGGTTATTTCATCATTAGGCACATCTGCAATCAAAAGTTGCATTTGTCCGAAATATGCAGCTACCAAGAGCGCACAAGCAGTAATGATGGCAAAGACCGTAATCAACAGGTGTTTCCTTTTTTGGTGTCGCATCATATCCATAAATATGTTTTTTGTGGACGGCTCGCTCACTTCTATTGGTAAATCAGTAGAAAGCTCATCATATTCTTTACGACAATCCGGGCAACAATCTAAATGTTCCTTTATTGTGGCACTTGTTTTTTCACTGACAACACCATCATAATACAGAGGGAGCAGATCACGGACGATTTCACAATCAAGCCGTCGGTTTTCTTTTTTGCTATTCATAGTAACCATCCTTTCCCATTTTTTCGCTTATCATTTTTTTTGCTCGGTGATATGTCACTCTTGCCCAGCTTTCTGTTTTTGAGAATAGGCTTGCTATTTCTGCAAAAGAAAGCTGGCCGAACACTCTCAATGAAAAGACCTCTTTGTATGGCTCATTCAGATCATGCAGTACCTTATGTATGTGCATGGCTATTTCTTTTTCTGCAACTCGTTGCTCAATGGATGTTTCACCATCTACTTGCATATTGGCTATATTTTCCGGCAAGACCTCACGACTTTGCTTTTTACACCGGTTGAGCCATAGGTTTTTTGCAATCGCACAGAGCCAAGTATATAAGCTGCTGTTACCCTCAAAACTTTCTACGGCTTTCATAGCCTTTAAGAATGTTTCCTGCGTTATGTCCTGTGCTTCTGCTTCATTCCGACAGAGGGACAGCGAATAACGATATACTGCTTCATATTCCGCACAAAGGACTTCATCAGAAATCACTTGCCTGGTTTTTTTCTTCCGCATAATCCCACCTGCCTTTCTGTATATTTTCCTGTCATGGGTTAGACAATTAACATGAAATTTCGTTACAAGGAAATCAAAAATATTTCAAATAAGTTTTTAAGGAAGCATCGGTGACATGGCGCTTTGCCAGATCGTCCATTTTGGGACACTTTGTCCCGAAGTTTCAAGTATATTCTACCTCACCACAGCTGCAATCTCAATTATAACACGAAATTAAATATGCAGTAGTATGAAATCCCACACCGTTCAAATACTATTACCCGAAATGTAAAATTACATTGGGTGATGTTATGAAGATGGAACGAGATGAAAGGCGATTAGATTTTCACGATATAGGGGCGGCCATCAAGCGGGCTCGGGAGAACACAGGCATGACACAGGAGCAACTGGCCTTTATCATTGGCCGTGATCCCCGCACCGTCATGTATCACGAAAACGATGGACAGCACCCGA
>OLRK01001967.1_pt1 | contig 14554 bp, 11 predicted proteins | sample 1672911 | NCBI WGS metagenome assembly OLRK01 (sample SAMEA3136736, study PRJEB25190) | human gut metagenome | biome: human gut; feature: human-associated habitat; material: faeces | place: Austria | collected 2013 | reverse complement strand
CAAAACCGTAGATGGGGGTTCGAGCCCCTCTTCCCCTGCTTTTGAAAAAGGATAGAACCTTCTAAACAAAGGTTTTATCCTTTTTTATTTTATCATAGTAGGAAACTGCGCCCCCTATGACCAAAAAGCTGCCCTCAAACCAAAACAGGGACAGAAACATCCCCGCCTCCATTCTGTCCCGGCGGTATCTGTTCCTGTCCCTGTCACTTCTATATTAATGTATTCTGTTCCTACGCCGTCCGTTCATCCCTATTTCCCGCAAAAGGGGTTCTCCGTGGCGTACCGCATCCCCGCCGGCTGGTTGAAACCGATCTCGCCGGGCTCCACGCCGATGTACTGGAACACGTCAAACAGCGCCCTGCCGTAATGGCCGAAGGCCACTGCCCCGTGGTGGGGGAACCGTTTTTCGATGAGCACGTGGCGGTAGAACCGTCCCATCTCCGGGATGGCGAAAATTCCCACGGAGCCGAAGGAATGGGTAGCCACCGGCAGCACCTCGCCCTGGGCCACATACGCCCGAAGGGCTCCCTCCGCCGTGCTCTGCAGGCGGTAGAAGGTGATGTCCCCGGCGACGATGTCTCCCTCCAGAGTTCCCTGGGTCACCTCCTCCGGCAGGGTTCTGGCCATGATCAACTGGTGTTTCATCTTCGGGGAAACCAGTTTCGCGGAGCAGGTGTTTCCGCAGTGGAATCCCATGAATACGTCGTTTCTGCCGTAGCCGAAGGCGCCGCGGATCTCCTCCTCGTAAAGGTCGGTGGGCACTGTGTTGTTGATGTCCAAAAGGGTCACCGGGCCGCCGCTGACGCAGATGCCGATGTACTCGCTGAGGGCGCCGTAAATGTCCACCTCACAGGAAACGGGAATGCCCATCCCCGTCAGACGGCTGTTCACGTAGCAGGGCACAAAGCCGAACTGGGTCTGGAAAGCGGGCCAGCACTTTCCGGCGATGGCCACGTACTCTCTGCTGCCCTTGTGGGCCTCGATCCAGTCTAACAGGGTCAGCTCGTACTGAGCCAGCTTGGGAAGAATCTCCGGCTTTTGGTTGCCGTCGCCCAATTCTGCCTCCATCTCCCGCACCTTCTCCGGAATGCGCTCGTCTCCCTCATGCTTTTTAAACGCCTCATACAGATCCAGCTCAGAGTTTTCCTCGATCTCGATGTTTAAGTTGTACAGCTGCTTGATGGGCGCGTTGCAGGCCAGGAAATTGAGGGGCCTGGGGCCAAAGCTGATGATCTTTAAATTGGAGAGGCCGATCACCGCGCGGGCCACAGGCAGAAACTCGTGGAGCATCCTGGCGCACTCCGCCGCGTCTCCCACGGGGTACTCCGGGATGTAGGCCTTGACGTTTCGCAGGCTTAAATTATAGCTGGCGTTTAACATTCCGCAGTAGGCGTCTCCCCGGCCTTCCACCAGGCTGTTTTTGTCCTCCTCCGCGGCGGCGAAAAACATCACCGGCCCGTCAAAATATTTCGCCAGCATGGTCTCGGAAATCTCCGGGCCGAAGTTTCCCAGGTAAACGGCCAGGGCGTTGCAGCCGGCCTGGCGGATGTCCTCCAGAGCCTGTTTCATGTGAATCTCACTCTCCACGATGCAGACGGGGCACTCGTATACGTCTCCCGCGCCGTACTGCTCCTCGTAGGCCCTCATCAGCGCCTTTCTCCTGTTCACCGACAGGGATTCCGGGAAACAGTCCCGGCTCACCGCCACCAGTCCCACTTTTACTTCAGGAATGTTTTTCATGGTTATCTTCCTCCTCATGATTTATGATATTTATGATGTTTCCAGGTTTCCATCCGTTTTGTCAGGCCGCCGCTGGGATCTTTGGCCGCCCGCTAAGCGTCCGGCTCCAAATGTCCGGCCCTCTAAGCCTTCCGTCTTACGTCCCATCCCCGTACAGGCTCCGGTACAGCCCCTTGCAGGCGGGATAAATGCGCTGAAACTGCCGGTATCTCTCCTCGTAAAGCCCGGCCAGTTCCGGCTCCGGCTCCTTTACCTCCCGCACCTTTACAATCTGTTTCGCCGCCTCCGCCACGCTCCCGTAGCGGCCGCAGGCCACCGCCGCCAGCATGGCGCCTCCCAGGGCGGGCCCTTCCTCGCTCCAGGGGATTTCCACCTTCAGATTCAGCACGTTTGTCAGGATCTTCAGCCACAAAAGGCTTTTCGCCCCGCCGCCGCAGACCTTTGTCCGCTCCACGGAAAGCCCCAGGGCCCTGGCCACCTCCAGGCAGTCCCGGAAGGCAAAAGCCACTCCCTCCAGCACCGCCTGGGTCATATCCGCCCTGGTGGTGCCCATGGTCATTCCCAGAAAGGTTCCCCGGGCAAAGGGATCGTTTAAGGGGGAGCGCTCCCCCATGAGATAGGGCAGGAAAAATACCTGATTGCGGCCCAGAGCCTCAATACAGCTCTGCTCCCTCACGTACTCTCCCGTCTGCAGGATGTCATCCATCCACCACTTATTGCAGGAGGCGGCGCTTAAAATGCAGCCCACCAGGTGATAACCGCCGTCGGCGTTGGCAAAGGCGTGGAGGGCGTGTTTTTCATCGGCGAGAAACCGGTCCGAGGAAATGAAAATGGTGCCGCTGGTGCCGATGGAAATGTTGCATTTCCCCTCTCCCACCGTGCCGGTTCCCACGGCTGCCGCCGCGTTGTCCCCCGCTCCCGCCGCCACCTGGACTGTCTCTGAAATGCCTAACAGCCTGGCCGTTTCCCGGCTCACAGTGCCCACGCTCTCGTAGCTTTCAAACACCTGCGGCAGCTGATCTTTCCGGATACCGCAGAGCTCTGTCATCTCCTCTGACCAGCGGCGGTGTCTCACATCGAAAAACAGGGTGCCTGACGCGTCGGAGACGTCGGTGCTGTGCACTCCCGTCAGGCGGTAGACCAGGTAGTCCTTTGGCAGCATGATTTTAGCGATCCTGGAAAACAGCTCCGGCTCGTGTTTTTTCATCCACAGCAGCTTGGGAGCCGTGAAACCGGCGTAGGAGATATTTGCCGTCCGCTCCGCCAGAATTTCCGTCCCGATCTCCCGGTTTAAATACTCCGACTCCTCCGCCGTCCGCCCGTCGTTCCACAAAATGGCGGGTCGGATTACCTTGTCCTCCCGGTCTAATGCCACCAGGCCGTGCATCTGGCCGCCGATCCCGATTCCCGCCAGCTCTCCCCGGTCCTCTCCGTCCAACAAGGCCAAAAGCCCCTCCATGGCCTTCTCATACCAGTCCTCCGGCTGCTGCTCCGACCATCCCGGCCGGGGGAAATACAGGGGATACTCCCTTGAAACCGTCTTTTTCACTGTCCCGTTTTCGTCCATTAAAATGAGCTTGACCGAGGAAGTCCCCAGGTCAATTCCCGCAAACAGCATAGGCGCCCTCCTTTCCGTGCACGTGCACGCTACAAACTATCTGTAATGTAGCACATTCTCCTGTTTTCGTCAATTCCTTTCCGTATTCTTGTGGAATTTTTATGGGATAATAGTTGTTGGGATACGTGCACGATTTTTGCGTTTCCCGATTTGACAGGGAGCGGTGGGATATGGTATCCTTATTTCAGCGATTTTACAGGCACTGGCCTGTGGAAACTTTTGCAAAAACGATTTTTAGCGGGAAAGGAAACAGACATGATCACAATGAAGGAGATCGCGGCCCTGGCCGGTGTCTCAAGGGGCACCGTAGACCGGGTCATCAACAACCGGGGCTCCGTAAACCCGGAAACGGAACAGCGGGTGCGCTCCATCATCGAGGCCTTAAACTACCAGCCAAACAAGGCGGCCCTGGCCCTGGCTGCCCAGAAAAAGCGGATTCTCATCGGGGTGGTGCTCTTTAGCGCCAACCACGGCAACCCCTTTTTCCGGGATGTGCTGGCGGGAGCGCGCCACCAGGAGAAGAAACTGGCGGCCTACGGCTGCCGCATCCTGCTGCGGGAGACCGCCTTTGATCCCCAGGCCCAGATCGAGGCCATCAGCCAGCTGGAGGCGGAGGGGATCCGCGGCCTGGTCATCTCCCCCTGCAACGACCCCAACCTGGCGGCTAAATTAAATTCCCTCCGGGAGGCCGGCATCCCCGTCATCACCACCAACACCGATCTCCCCGACTCCGGCCGTCTGGCCTACGTGGGCAGCAATTATTACGAGGGCGGCTGCACCGCCGGCGGCCTGATGGGGATGATCACCGGAGGCGCGGCAAATGTGGGCATTGTCACCGGCTCTGACCTGATCCTCTGCCATTCCGGGCGGGTCCAGGGCTTTCTGGACACGGTCAACCAAAGGTTTCCCGCCGTCCGCGTGCTGGATATTCAGAAAAACGACGATGACGATTTTAAGAGCTACGAGGCCGTCTCCCGCCTGATGAACCGGTTTCCGGAGCTGAACGCCCTGTATTTCACGGCGGGGGGAGTGTACGGGGGGTGCCGGGCCGTCCTGGAGCACAAAAAAGACCGTGCCGTTCAGGTGATCTCCTTTGACGATGTGGAGAAGACGAAGGAGCTGGTAAAAAGCGGCGTGATAAACGCCACCATCTGCCAGCAGCCCTTCCGCCAGGGCTCCCGCCCCGTGCGGCTCCTGTTCGACTACCTCACCACCGGCTCAGCGCCATCGCCGGCGGTGCAGTATACGGAGACGGCGATTAAGATTCGGGAGAATATCGGGCCGTGAGGGGACAAAACTTTCCGCGGGGCTGCGCCGGCAGCCATTCTCCTTTGCGCGGAGTGCGCATTCCGGAGGTTTTTATGCCTAGGGCCGCCGTCTCCTATGACAAAAAGTATGCGCCAAGCGCACACTCGCGCCGGAGCGCGGCCACGCCAGCAACCATATTCCTATGCGCGGAGTGCGCCTCCCGCCGAAGGTTTTTGTGTCATAGGGAACGCGGTTTCCTACTATGACAAAAAAGAGAGGGGACTCCCTTCCGGGCCGTCTCCCTCTCCTGCGGGGGCTGTTTCCTGTGAAACAGCCCGTCTTTTTGTGGTGTTATTCGTTTCCCTGTACCACCTGATCGTATTTTTCCTTCAGCTTTTCAAACACCTCGTCGCTGACTGCGTGTTCCACCAGGCAGGCATCCCGTCCCGCGGTGGTCTCGTCCACCCCCAGGCGAAGGAACATCTGCTCGAAAAATACGTGTTTCTCATATACCGCCTTGGCTAACTCCTCCCCGTCCCTCGTCAGGTGGAGAACGCCGTCTTCTTCCTTAATGACCAGCTGCTTTTCCCGCAGCGCCTTCATCGCACCGGAAACACTCGGCTTGGAAACCTTCAGGTACTCCGCCACGTCGATCGAATGTACCTGGCCCATCTCCATTTGCAAGCAGTAGATGGCCTCCAGGTAATCCTCCAGCGATTTTCCTAATCTTTGCGTACCGACTCACCCTTTCTGTAAAATACTCTGACACTTCCGGTTCTATTATAGCAAAACGGCCCCGGTTAAACAACCGGTTTCTCCGGGAAATAGCGGATTGCCTGGGATTTCCCGCCGGAGGCTTTTGTATTATAGGAACGCCGTTTCCTACTACACAAAAAAATGGGCGGACGCATCCTTTCCCGCCGCCCATAAATTCAGCCCGCAGGCGGAAAATCCGCCGCGGGCTGATAACATCTGTGCCAGTTCTCATATGGACCGTTTTCCGACGCGAAAAACGAATGGAAGGCTCTGGGTGTTTTCTTCCGCCTCCGGTCTTCCGGCGCTTACGAAACGCCCTTCCCGCCGGAATCCGTCCCTTCCAGAATGTCCAAAAGCTGGGACACGTTTTTCCGTCCAAAGTGGAGCTTCTCTCCGTTTACCGCCAGACAGGGCACGCTCATAACCCAGTATTTCTCCCGCAGATCAGGGAAATGGTTCAGGTCATAAACGTGGGCGGAAACCTCCGGGTGGCCGGCGGCGATCCTCTGGGCCGCCATCACCAGATCCGGACACATGGTACAGGAAAGGGATACGAGAATGTCCATGGCAACCGGCTGCCGGATTCCCCGGATCCGCTCCAGGGTTTCCTCATCCAGAGCCTGTCCCGGCCCCGCCGCGTTGTAAAGGCCGATGACGAAGGAGTTAAACTCATGGCCGCCGGGCACGCCGTGGAAGGCCAGCCCGGTCTCCGTCCCGTCCTCCCGGCAGACAGCCACGAAGGGAAGGTGGTCTCCCCCCTCCGCCGTCTCCAGGCGCAGCCGGTCTGTGAGGGAGGCCAGCTCCTCCATATAGGCCCGCAGCTCCTCCGAAACAGGCCGTCCGTCCAGATGAATCTTTAGGGTCAGCCGCCCTTCCATCCGTCCAAACAGGCCGGCCAGCTGGGCCTTCATCTCCTCTGTGAGAATCCCGCCGGAAACGGGCGCTCCTGCCGTCTGCCCCCCTGACACGCCGCCCGCCGTTTCCCCTCCGGCACCTTCCCGTTTCCCGGCCTCAGCTCCGCCTCCCAGACGGCTCACCGGCTGTACCGGGCGGATGCCGGTCTTCTCCTGCATTTCTCTGGCATACTTTTCCAACTCCGTGGCTGCCTTTGCCCCGTCCCCCACGGCAGTCACCACCTGCCTCAGGTTTTTCACGCACACATCCCCGGCGGCGTATAAGCCGTCCACCGCCGTCTTCTGGTTTTCATCGGTAACCACGTAGCCCTGGCCGTCCAGGACTCCCAGGTCCTTTACCAGCCCCGTGGCCGGCTCGTAGCCGGCAAACACGAACAAACCGAAGGTCTCCCCCTTTTCCGGCCGGTATTCGTTCACCTCGCCGGTGTCCAGATTCCGGTATCTCAGATAGCGCAGGGCTGTGTCTCCCCCGGCCTCCTCCACCGCCGTCCTGGTGAGAATCCGGATCTTTTCATGGTTTCTCGCCGGCTCCGCCACCGCCTGGGCGCAGGTGAAGTCCTCCGTCACCATCAAAATAGTCACGCTCCTGGCGTACCTGGTGAGAAACACCGCCTCCTCCGCCGCCGCAAAGCCGCCTCCCACCACGAACACGTCCAGACCGGTGAAAAATTCCCCGTCGCAGGTGGCGCAGTAGGCCACTCCCCGGCCCTTAAATTCCGCCTCCCCCTGAAATCCGATTTTTCTCGGGTGAGCGCCGGTGGCCAGCAATACCCCAAAGCAGGACAGAACGCCTCTGGAGGTGCGCACCGTTTTCACGTCTCCCTCCAGCTCCAGGGCCTCCACCTCCGCCAGCAGAAATTCCGCCCCAAACCGCTGGGCCTGGCGGCGCATGGCCGCCGTCAGCTCCTCCCCGCTGGCCGTTTCCACTCCCGGATAGTTTACCACCTCCGAGGTGATGGTGATCTGTCCCCCGAACTTCTCCTTCTCCACCACCAAGACCCGGTAGCGGGCCCTGGCCAGATAGAGGGCCGCCGTCAGTCCGGCAGGACCGCCCCCTATGACAATGACGTCGTAAACCTCCTTTTTCATAACAGCCCCACCAGATCCAGGCTGGGCTTTAAGGTCTCGCCGCCAGGCTGCCACTTAGCCGGGCAAACCTCGTCTCCGTGCTCCGCCACAAACTGGCTGGCCTGAACCCGGCGCAGCAGCTCATCGGCGTTTCGTCCCACATTTCCGGCGATTACCTCATAGGCTACGATCTTTCCTTCCGGATTTACGATAAAGCTGCCTCTCTCCGCCATGCCGTCGCCCTCGATCAGCACGTCGAAATCCTTCGCCAGCACGTGGTTGGGATCCGCCAGCATGGGATACTGGATTTTCCGGATCCGCTCGGAGGCGTCGTGCCACGCCTTGTGGACAAAATGGCTGTCACAGGAAACGGAATAGATCTCGCACCCGATCTTCCGGAACTCCTCATACTTGTCGGCCAGGTCCTCCAGCTCCGTAGGACACACGAAGGTGAAGTCTGCCGGGTAGAAAAAGAACACCGCCCATTTTCCCAGCACATCCTCCTTCGTCACCGTCTGAAACTCCCCGTTTACATAGGCCTGAGCGGTAAATCCGCCGATTTCTTTATGGATCATAGACATTGCAAAGTACCTCCTTTTGAATGATAGATCAGGAAATAACTGATCGTTGCTTTTTTAGTTAGTTTTACCTAACTCATGAGTTAAGTATACCAAACTGATAGGATTTGTCAAGGGGGATTTTCTTAAGTTTGTTTCCCGCAGATTTTCTTAAGTTTGTTTTCCCGCCGGTGCCCCTGCGTTCGTTTTTCCTTCTGGAAGGATGGAAAAAAGCTGGAAAAAGGTTCCCGTGGGAAAACAAAAAGGAAACGGGCCTGCCCCCTTTCCGGCAGTCCCGTTTCCAATGATTGTTTTGATGATTTCATGATTTCCCCGGCCGTTTCCCGGTTTCTCCTATTTACAAGAAACGCTCCGAAAACTGTTTCCAGGCCCAGTCCAGCTGCGGAAGTTTCTTCACCCGTCTCAGCTGGATGCCGCAGACATCGCAGATCTGATCCAGAGCGGCATCCGTGATGATATTGGACACCCGGATTTCCTTCGGGGCCCCGGCGTTGATGATAAAATGCACCACGGATTTCGCCAGCGTCTCTATGGGATCGTCCTCCGGCCCGTTCATTTTACAGGAAATCACCAGTCCCGTGTTGCTTTCCACCAGAATGCTTATGTCCGGGTTGAGGGGCCGGCCATAGTCTTCGTCGGACAGTCTCGCTCCCATCGTGCGCACGTCTGCCTCCAGACAGAACGCTTTTTTCGGCGCGCTCTTTAGTCCCCGTAAAATCTCCTCGTCGGTAATGTAAATTCTGGAATAATTGAAACTGGTAAAAGGCAGGGGCCTTTCCTCAAACCGCCAGGTCTCCCTGTTTTCTCCGTATACCATGGCGAACATTTTTTCGTTGTCAAAGTCCACTGAAATCCCCGACTCCCGGTAACCGGCCATCGCCCGCTCCAGATCCTTTAAGTACGCCGTCATCCGCAAAACCTGGTCCCGATCCAGATTGTAGGGGTAAAACCCCGGCTCGTAGGACATAAAATACAGCCAGTTTCCCTTTCCCCGATATTTGTACCCCAGCTCCCGGATGATATTCCGCTGTTTCGCCGACAGCTCCTCCCGGTCTCCCCAGTAGCAGACCAGAGCGCTCTGATGCAGCATGGCATAGTCCACCGGCAGGTTCAGCCGTTCCTGCAGCCTCAGCATCTGAAAGCTGTTAAATCCCTCGTATCCTTCATAGACGGCGATCCCATAGCAGTCTCCGCCTTTTCCCAGCACACTGTAAAACACCGTATCTTCCGGGTCATCCCCTGTCTGCACCCCGATCACGTCCAGATCCCACAGATCCTTCCACGGCTCCAGAACCCGGATTCTCGTTGCCGTTTCGTACAGGGCCTTCCATTCCTCCATCGTTCCTTCTGTTCTCATCCCGTTCTCCTGTCTGAATGTAATAAGGACATTGTACACCAGACGGGGAGGATTCACAATAGCGGATTCTACCGGCAAGCGAAATTTCTCCGTAACGCGAACGAAACCCAGGAAACGGCCCTCCCGGGTCTGTTTTTTCCTCTCTGGTTTTCCCTGTTCTCCGGCCTACCGTTTCACATGAAACGCCTCAAAGCCGGGATAGCAGGCGCTCTCTCCCAGCTCCTCCTCAATGCGGAGAAGCTGATTGTACTTGGCCACCCGCTCGCTGCGGCTGGGGGCGCCGGTCTTGATCTGGCAGGTGTTTAAGGCCACGGCCAGATCGGCGATGGTGGTGTCCTCCGTCTCCCCGGAACGGTGGGAGGCGATGGCGGTATAGCCCGCCTGATGGGCCATCTTGATGGCCTCCAGCGTCTCGGAAACGGAGCCGATCTGGTTTAACTTGATGAGAATGGAGTTTCCGCAGCCCAGATCAATGCCCTTTTTCAGCCGCTCCGTGTTGGTCACGAACAGATCGTCCCCCACCAGCTGCACCGTTTTCCCCAGCTCCTTCGTCATCATCTGCCAGCCGTCCCAGTCCTCCTCGTCCAGGCCGTCCTCAATGGAGTAGATGGGGTATTTCTCGCAAAGCCCCTTCCAGTGCTCCACCAGCTGTGCGGAAGTGAAGGTCTTTTTGCACTTGGGCAGCACGTACTCTCCCTTTTTGGAGCCCTTCCACTCGCTGGAGGCCGCGTCCATGGCCAGCACAAAATCACGTCCCGGCTCATATCCCGCCGTTTTCACCGCCTCCAGGATGTACTGGATCGCCTCCTCGTCGCTCTTAAGATCCGGGGCAAAACCGCCCTCGTCCCCCACGGACGTGGCCAGGCCCTTGGATTTTAACAGGGACTGGAGGGCGTGGAACACCTCCGCGCACCAGCGCAGCCCCTCCCGGAAGGAGGGCGCCCCCACCGGCATAATCATAAATTCCTGCACGTCCACGGTATTGGCCGCGTGGGCGCCGCCGTTTAAAATGTTCATCATAGGCACCGGCAGGCGGTTTCCGGAAATGCCGCCTAAGAACCGGTACAGCGGGATCCCTAAGGAGGCGGCCGCCGCCCTGGCGCAGGCGATGGAGACGGCCAGAATGGCGTTGGCTCCCAGGTTGGACTTATCCTTCGTGCCGTCGGCGGCGATCATCGCCTGATCTACGGCGTAAATGTCGCTGGCGTCCATGCCGCACAGGGTGTCGTTGATCACTCCGTTAATGTTGGCCACAGCCTTCTGCACGCCTTTTCCCTGGTAGCGGCCCTTGTCCCCGTCCCGCAGCTCCAGGGCCTCAAACTCGCCGGTGGAGGCGCCGCTGGGGGCCGCGCCGAGGGCCACCGTGCCGTCCGTCAGATGCACCTCCGCCTCCACGGTGGGGTTTCCTCTGGAGTCCATGATCTCCCTTCCGATTACCTTTTCGATCTCAAGCCACTGTCTCATATGGTTACCATCCTCTCATTTTTATTTGATGGACGCCGCCGGAGCCAAAACCTGCCCCGAAACGTCCGTTTTCCCATGGGAAACCTGCCGCCGGAAAGAGGAAGCGCACTTTCTGGCGGCAGGCTCCTGATTTATTCACAGAAGTTAGTTTTAGCTAACTACCTGTATGATAACACGTCATCCATGGGCTGTCAAGGAAAAAGTTAGGATGGACAAACTCCCTTTCTCCTACTTCCCGGCTGTTTCCTTCCCGTACAAAATCCGCCGTTCCCTGGCCACCAGGGCCGCCGACAGCGCCAGAGCCAGCACATCGCTGACCGGCTGAGCGGCAAAGATGCCGTTAATCCCCCACCGGAGAGGAAACAGGCAGATGAGAGGAATCAGAAACAGAATCTGCCTCAAAAACGTGATCACAATGGAGGGCAGAGGTTTCGCCAGGGACTGGAAAAAGGTGGTGGCCAGCATGACAAACCCCAGGATGGGCGTCACGCAGAAATTCACCCGCAGGCCGGTCACTCCCAGGCTCATCATTTCCTCCGACGCGCCGAAGGCCATCAGGATCGCCTGGGGAAAGAACAGCACCGCCAGCCAGATCAGGCAGGTCACGGCCACGGAGACGGCGGAGGCCTGGTAAAGGACGGCCATCACCCGCCGGTACTTCCCCGCCCCGAAATTATTCCCCACAATGGGCTGGATGCCCTGGCTGATTCCGCTGGCCGGCATGATGACAAAGGTCATGATGCTGGTCACCACGGCGTAGACGCTGATGGCCGTATCCCCGCCGTACTTTCCCAGCTGGCCGTTGTAGACCAGGCTGATAAATCCCATGGCCATCTGGGCGATCCAGAAGGCAAAGCCGCAGGAGATGATTTTCCTGGAGAGCGGCCAGTCCAGAGCGAAGATGCCCTTTCCCATCTCCACCTTCGTGTATCCTCTGCTGATCAGGAACAGGCCAAAGAGGGCAGAGAGCAGCTGGCCGATGACGGTGGCCCAGGCGGCGCCTGCCACGCCCCAGTCCAAAACCGCCACAAACAGGGCGTCCAGCACGATGTTAGTCACCGCCCCGATCCCCGTCACGCACATTCCCATCACAGGACGTCCGGACACCCGGACAAAGTCGCAGAACACCTGGGTCAGCCCCTGGAACAGACAGCCCAGGGCGACAATCTTATAATAGGTCACGGCGTAAGGGTAAGCCGTCTCCGTCACCCCGAACAGCCGCAGCACCGGCTCGCGAAAGGCCAGCAGAAACGCTGTCAGGGCCAGCTCCGAAACCACCGCCAGCACCAGGGCGTTTCCAAAGGAGCGGTTCATGCCGTCCTGGTCCTTCTTCCCCGCGAACAGGCAGAACAGGGAGGAACCTCCCGCGCTGCAGGTGAGGCCGAAGGCCATCATCATATAGGATAGGGGAAAGCAGATGGAAAGCCCCGCCAGGGCGGAGGTCCCGTTAAAATTCCCCACAAAAATCCGGTCCACGATGTTGTAGACCGCTGTGATCAGAAGGGAGATGGCTGCGGGGATGGAAAACCGCAGAATCATGGGAAACAGCGCCCCTTCCGTGAAATCATGTTCTCTGTTCATCGTTCATTACCTCGTCTAATTATTTAGTTTCCTAAGTATTTGCGCGAAATTTTGGATAACCGGCCCGTTTTCATTCGGACAGGTTATCCATCATTTTTTCTATCACCTCAAAGAAAACCTCCAGCTTTTCCTCCGGAATGCCCCGGACGAGCGTCTCCTCCAGGTCCGTCAGCTCCTCTACCACCTGATCTTTATAAACCAGGGCCTTGTCCGTCAAAACGATCCGTTTCAGGCGGTTGTCGTAGGGGGCCGGTTCCCGGATCAGCAGGCCGTTTTTCTCCATCTGCTTCAGCAGCTCCGTGGCCGTGGACGGCCGGATGCTGTATTCCTCCTCAATATCCTTCTGGAAAATGTCCCCGGTCTGGGCCAGAAGGAAATGGAGGGCCCGCCCCTGGGAACCGCTGAACTCGTTCCGGGATGAAAGCATATCCAGTTTCCGGCGCAGCTTGTTGGAAAGCTTGCTGACGTATCTTGCGGCGCTTCGCGTAAGAGAAACCATGGTGTCCTCCTTTTTTACTTAGGTTCCTAAGCTATTGTAGGGAATGAAAAGGAATTTGTCAAGAGGCAGAAAACGGACGTGGGAAAAACGGGAAAACGGACGCGGGAAAAACGCGGAAAACGGCGCAGGATTCCTGCGCCGTTCCCACACTCTGACCGCCCGCTTTCACGGCTGTCTCTCCGCTTCATCACTCGTCGAAAATGCTCACGATCTCCCCGTCCAGAATCCGGTTCATGTTCTTCACCGCGCAGAAGTTTCCGCACATGGAGCAGGTGTCCTCCTTCTCCGGCTTGGCGGACGCCCGGTAGGCTCTGGCCTTCTCCGGGTCGATGGAAAGGTCAAACATGGCCTCCCAGTCCAGTTTCTTTCTGGCCAGGCTCATCTGGTCGTCCCAGTCCCTGGCGCCCCGCACGCCCTTGGCGATGTCCGCGGCGTGGGCGGCGATCTTGGAGGCGATGATGCCCTCCTTTACGTCGTCCTCATCCGGCAGGCGCAGGTGCTCCGCCGGCGTCACGTAGCACAGGAAGGAGGCTCCGGCAGCGGCAGCCACCGCTCCGCCGATGGCTGCGGTGATGTGGTCGTAGCCGGGAGCCACGTCCGTCACCAACGGCCCCAGCACGTAGAAGGGAGCGCCCTTGCACAGGGTCTGCTGGATCTTCATGTTGGCGGCGATCTGGTCCAGAGGCATATGGCCCGGCCCCTCGATCATCACCTGCACATCCTTTTTCCAGGCCCTGGCGGTGAGCTCTCCTAAGGTCACCAGCTCCTCGATCTGGGAAATGTCCGAGGCGTCCGCCAGGCATCCCGGCCGGCAGGCGTCCCCCAGGCTTAAGGTGACGTCGTACTCCCTGCAAATGTCCAGGATCCGGTCAAACTGGGCGTAAAACGGGTTTTCCTCCCCGGTCATCTCCATCCAGGCGAAAATGATGGAGCCGCCTCTGGAGACGATGTTGGTGAGGCGCTTGGCCTCCTTAAAGCGGGCGGCGGTCCTGCGGTTGATGCCCACGTGGATGGTAAGGAAATCCACGCCGTCCTTGGCGTGCATTTCCACGATCTGCAGCCACTCCTCCGCTGTGATCTCCTTTAATGGCTTGTGGTAATACACCACCGCATCGTAAATGGGCACCGTGCCGATGATGGCCGGGCACTCTTTCGTCAGTTTCCGGCGGAAGGTCCTGGTGTCGCCCCAGGAGCTTAAATCCATGATGGACTCCGCTCCCATGTCCACCGCCCGTTTCACCTTCGCCAGCTCCATATCCAGATCCTTGCAGTCCCTGGAGGTGCCCAGGTTTACGTTGATCTTCGTCTTCAGCATGGAGCCGATCCCGTTGGGATCAATGCAGGTGTGAAGGCGGTTGGCGGGGATGGCCACCTTTCCCTGGGCCACTAACTCCATCAGCTCCTTCGGGTCGAAATGTTCCTTCTTTGCCACCGCTTCCATTTCCTTTGTCAGGATCCCCTGTCTGGCGGCGTCCATCTGTGTGGTATAGCTCATGACTTCTTCTCCCTTCTGTGAGAGGGAGCTTCCTGTGCGCGCTGTCTGTTCCTCCTGATTCTTTACAAAGGTGAATTCCCCCGCAAAAAGCGGACGCGGCGGCGCCAGCAGCCATCTTTCTCTGCGCGGAGTGCGCCTCCCGCCGGAGGCTTTTGTATCATAGGAAACGCAGTTTCCTACTACATACAAAAGTGTGCGCTTAGCGCACACTCGCGCCGGAGCGCGGCTGCGCTAGC
>OLRK01001966.1_pt1 | contig 14566 bp, 17 predicted proteins | sample 1672911 | NCBI WGS metagenome assembly OLRK01 (sample SAMEA3136736, study PRJEB25190) | human gut metagenome | biome: human gut; feature: human-associated habitat; material: faeces | place: Austria | collected 2013 | reverse complement strand
AAAAATATATGATTTTTTTATTATTTATCTCTTGACATCACACCGCTGGACTTTTATCTTTAGAATATAAATACTGACCGCTAAAAAAATAATAAGCATTTTCTGATTCCGTCATCAAGTAATTGCCCGAAAAATAATACTGGTTGTCTTTTCCTAAAATATAATTATCCCCTAAGTCTTCCTTCTCTGATTTTCCGCAGCCGCATAGTAACAACAATGTCAACCCCAACAAATATATATTTTTCTTTCTACTGTCCCAACGGAATCACCCCAACTTCCTCCGTTAATTCACATTTGTGAATCATTCCTTCGTTCCCTTTGATACTGTCATTATAACACACCTATGCAGACTGTGCACAAAAATTCGATGAGCGTTAAAAAAATGACGTTCATCGGATTTTTCACCCATTTTCCAGTCTAATCAGTCTCCTTTTATTAAATACCATTCGCATTCGCTATATCCGTTTTCTATTCTTTTTTTAATTGACCTCTGCAAAAATAATATCAGAAATTCTCTCTGCCAGTTCTGCCATTTCCGTATAGCTATAAGGCACAACACCCGAAGACAGCATTTTGTTATTCAAGTCGCTGATAATCGTTTTCGCCGCTTCTTGCGCTAATTGCTTATCGTTTTCATAAACTTCGGAAAGTACAAGTCCATGGGCTTTTAGAATATCAATACATTCTTCCCCTGTCTTTTCATTTAATATACTCAAAGAAAGCTCTGCCGGAAACTGAGACTTAAAATTATTATCCTTTCCATGTGTTTTCCACACAATCACAAAAATAGCAGCAATTCCCAGAAGCATTATCGAAAAAACTAACCTTATGTACAAACGTCTTTTTTCTTTCATACCTCAACCTCACAATGTCATTTCACCAAAGCCCTGCCCATAAATTGAGCAGAGCTTAAATTATCTTCATTTATGACATAACACCTCAGTCGTTTTCTAACTGCTCTGCAATCGTATTATAAATAACTAAATTTACAGCGTTCAGACGTACGGCCTTTTTCCCCATAACTGGTACTTGAGGCGCATCATCAGAACAATATACAGTTACCAATGATGCCTCTGCCGCAAATTTATCCCACGCTTCAGAAGACATCCATTTCATCAGAACCTCCCATAACTTTTCATATTCAGCTGTCTTCTCTTTAGGTACAACCTCTGAAACAGTTTGGCTCGCCCATAAAGTAAGCTTATCACTCGATTCATATTCATTGCGCGGTATCTTATCCTCTGAAAGCATACTTGACATATCATACTGTACAAGCTTTGGCACAGTCTCTCCTAACTCCGACTTCATTTGTTCCAAAACACCATTCATAGCAACATCATCCGCGTAAACAATATCAATACTACATAGCTTTTGCTCTTTTCCGCTAAGTGTTGCATCCATGAAATTAAACAAAATCGACTCTGTTTTTGTGCCAAAAACTTCACGCCCATCTCTGATGTAAAAAGAAGTTGCATAAGTTGACTCTGTAAGTTCTTCTACATCTGTTTTATCTACAGCATAAGCTTTAAGTGTTTCATTCACCGTCATTCCCCATGATATATCATCAATTTCCAAGTAGTTTTCTTCTTGTTTATTGGATTCTTGCATTTCATCATTTTTTTCTTCCTTACCGCTTCCTTTAGAGCAGCTGCAAAGTATTAATACTATAAGCCCTATCGCTAAAAACATCTTTTAGTATTTCTCATGCAAAATCCCCCTTTTACTTTATAAAGCAGATTGTTTTTTACCTTCTAATTGTTCTGTTATTGTATCATAAATGACTAAATTTAAAGCATTTATACGCACACCTTTTTCGCCCGACACGGGTGCGTTATCAGCTTTATCCGAACAAACCGCATCAACTAAAACCGCATTTTCTGAAAACTCTTTCCAATTATCATCTGAAATCCATGACATCGGCGTTTGCCACAATTTTTTGTAATCCGATTCCTTTTCTTTTGAGATAGCTTCACTGACAGTTTTTGTTGCCCACAAGGTCATCTTATCATTTGCCTCATAATCCATTCGCATCATTGTGTTATGCAGCGCATCACCCATCAATAGAAAGTGTGCTATTTTTTCCGTCGGATTTCCAAAAGATTTTTTCATATTTTCCATAACATCCGACATATCTGTATCTTCTGAATACATAATGTCAACTTCACATAGTTTCTGAATATCCCCGCTGACTGTAACATCAATAAAATTTAACAAGATTCTTTCTGTCTTTGCACCAAATATCTCTCGACCGTCCTGAATAACGAAAGATGAACCATATTCTCCTTCCGAAAGTTCCGAAACGCTATCTCTTTTCATCTCACAAGCTGTCAGAGCCTCATCTACAGACATCCCCCACTTTAAGTTTGCGACCTCAAAATACTCACTTTTTTCCGCAGCTGCTTTCCCACAACCGGACAGTATCAATGCTGTTGTTCCTAAAATTACCATCACTTTTGTAAGCTTCATAGTACCCCTCCATTCTTTTTGCCTTTCGGCATCCGATAATGTATAAAAATCGGTTGAATTGTTTTTGCTTTCTTTAGATTAACATCCTTGTCATTGACTCTGTCTTTCCCACTACTAGGGCAGACTGGAGACTTTCACCCATTAGAAACGTGCGCTGCTAGGCTAACACCACAAAACTGTTGGCTTATATAATATAAGCCAACAGTCCATTGTTAAGCATCCACCTTGACTATGCTATGGATAATTAACTAATTATATTTTTTTATATTGCTTATATCACCCATTCTCCTGTTGGTTTTTCCTTTGAAATAAAATAATGCATCTCTAATGTACTTGTCCCTGCTTTGATAATAGAATATGCATCCCAGCCACAACCTATTCTCGGACAGTCTAACATTCCTTGGTATCTTGTACCATATGTATACACAGCATTATTTTGAGGACTACTTATATAATTTCTTCCATCTCTTAAACTATTGAATGGCTCAGGCATATAAAGTAAAACCTGTTCTAAACTTCCTGCTTTCATCTGAGTACCATAATTCAGTCGTGTATCAAACCAATTTACTCTTTTTAAATCATTTTGTTTATCATAAGTTACGTTAACCCTCATTGTTGCATATATACTGAACTGACTTAACTGTCCTTGGTGCTGCGTAAGTTCTGTCTGTGGAATACGTCTCATATTCTCATCGACAATCATCAGCCCTGTTGACACTATATCTTCCACGGGAACACCATTTTCATTAACTCGCTCTCCGACAACCTGTGTAATTGATAAATAATCATCCTCTACTATTTCGTTTGATAAAAGCGCTCGCTGCTTTTTAGCTTCGTACTGTTCTAATGCTACCGCAATGACATCTTCATCGCTCGTAATATTTCCCGTAAGCACTTCCTCAAAAACTCTTTCTCTCCGTTCTGCTTCGGTTTCATGAACTTCTGCCGCACTTGCCATACCTGTCGATGCAAACATACAACACATAGCTATACAAACTGCTAAAAATCTTTTTGATTTCATAAATAATCCTCCTTGTCAATACAATAGCTTTTATTTTCCTAATCTCCTCTGCATTTTTAAACTTCCCCTACATGTTCGCCTCGTATCCCAACGGAATCACCCCACCATCTCCATCACTTCACATCTGTGAATTATTTCCTTGTTTCCTTTGATGCCGTCATTATAACATACTTATATAGCCTGTGCTCAAAAATTCGATAAACGTTCAAAAAACGACGTTCATCGAATTTTTTCATCTTTTTTATCTCTTAACTGCTTTAATTTTTCAGGAATCGGCGGTTCGTAAATGCCAAGAAGCACGCTTTTTTCAACGCTCCTATTTCCCAGTTTAATAACTTTTTCACCTGCAATACTAATTATATTTGCTATTTTCCGCATTTTAATTATCCCCCTTTATTGAATATCATTCATATTCGTAGTATAATAAATCTAATTTTTTGAAAGGATACGATACATATGTTGCATTTTTTAATCACACTTGGCTTGACAACGGCCCTATATATTTTGCCTTTGCTGATTCTTCTTCCTTTTAAACTCAAGGCAGTTCAAAAAATTATTTTGACATTAATCACTGTAGTGATTTTAACTGTAGCATCCTTGACGATAGGCAATATCGGCGTTATTTTTCTTCTCGCTGCAGACAGCATCTGCATTGCCCTAATCGACTGCCACCGTCTGCGCAATATACTTCTTTTTTTATTCAGCTATTTTCTCAATGTAGTTATTGGCAATATACTATCCGTTCCTGTCTGCCTTCTTGCGGACATGAATATTGAACAAATGCAGGAAACTCCAATAGTCTTATATCCTTTTACCTGCTTTAATATTGCTGTTGTCTGCCTCATATGCAAACTTCTTGTATTTCTTCACAATAAGTTTCGCTCACGTATGGAGATTCCGCCGCTGCCAAAAAAGACTGTCTTTTTTATTGCATTAAATTTCCTGCTCATACTATGCCTTTTTATTATAAATATCACTGCCGGAGAACAGATTGGTTATCCGCCTGTTGTTGTTACTTTTAATGCCATTATTTTTCTTCTGTTTTTTGCCGTTTGTGTATGGACAATCCTTCAGATTATTAAAACTTACAAAGCAGCCTATGAGATGAATGTAAAACAAGAGAACTTTATAGCACTTCAAAAGTATACTAAACAAGTTGAAGATCTCTATACGAGCCTCCGTTCCTTTAAGCATGATTACAATAATATTTTAATCTCCATGACAGACTATATCGACCATCAGGATATCGACGGTCTGTCCGCCTATTTCCATGAGCATATAGTGCCTGAAACCTCCCGTCTGATGCCGGATAATTATCAGCTCGGCCGGCTTGCCAATATAAAAAAGCCGGAGTTAAAAGGCTTTATTACTGCCAAGCTGATCTATGCGCAGGAAATGAATATTAAAACCGCCATTGAAGCAGAAACACCGATTGAAACTGTTGCGGCAAATATTGTTGATTTGACACGTATTCTCGGTATCTTTCTTGATAATGCCATTGAAGCTGCCCTTGAAACCGCGAAACCACAAATGACCTTTGCTGCTATTCAAAGTGATTCCGAAACTGTTTTTATTGTGTCAAATAATTTTATTGACCATCATCTCAATATCAGTCAGTTGTCACGACCCGACATCTCCTCAAAGGGCAGCGGACGCGGCATAGGTCTTTATAATGCTTCAAAAATTATTGACAGCTATAAAAATATGTTTCTCGAAACAACAATTTCCAACGGCTTTTTTATACAGACGCTTCATATCTCCGAATAATTTTTCATGTTCGGAAGAAGCGTCGCCGTTTCTGCGGCTGCGGCAATCGCAATAATCTCTTTTAAGCCATGAGGCAATATCAACGCCATCATACCAAAAGCTGCCACAATAAAGACTGACTTTATCTTTAATTTCTTTCTCTCCTCCTTTCCGACCGGGTAGTTTTTCGTCCGTCTCGGCGCCAGCCGTATCACAATCCCAATCATCACCACAAAGCCTGCAATGATGATCCCGTCATCAAGACGGACCATCTCTGCCAGCTTTGTACCGCCGACAATGATTGTCGTTGTTGTGATTGTGCAGGCAAGGCTTGTTGACAGATGAAGGCCGCCGGCCACAACACGGTATGTGCCAAAAATCAGCCAAAAAAATGCCGCCTCAAAAAATACTCCGAATACTGCCGCTGTGCCAAACACAGCGCCAAATAATACGATGTAGTGGAGTATGTTCTCGAAACCTAAAATCATTTTTAACCGGTCAATTTCAGACATATCCATTCTTTCGTCAAAATAAGCCGTCAATTTTTCTGAAATCATCTGCAGCATTTTGTATCCCTCCTTCAGCGTCATTATACATCACAACTTGCAGCTGTGCACAAAAATTCGATGAACGTTAAAAAAACGACGTTCATCGTTGTTTTATTGCACTTATCATTGTATAATGAGTATAGTTTTACATGAGAGGAAGATTTTTATGATGAATATTTATATTTGTGAAGATGACAAACGCCAGCTCGCTTTTATAAAACAAACCGTTGATAACATCGTTACATTTTATGACACGGATATAAATCTTGCACGTTCTTCACAATACCCTGATGAAATTTTAGAATATGCAAAAAAAACTAAAAACTGCGGTCTTTATTTTCTTGATGTAGAGCTTGGCAATGATTGCCTTGGCGGCTTTCATTTGGCACAAAAGCTCCGGGAAATTGAACCAAGATGTTTTATCGTATTTATTACATCACATTCCGACCTCAGTTTTTATACATACAAATATAAACTTGAAGCAATGGACTACATCATCAAAGATGATGCCGACAGTCTTCGTGAGCAAATCATAAGTTGTGTCAATGAAGCTTATAGCCGTCATACCGGCGGTGCTCTCACACACAAGACTGTCTTTGTTGTCCCACACAAAACAGACCGGGAAGTTACCATTCCATACCGTGACATTTTCCTATTTAAAGTGAATCCGGAAAACCACAAAATTGCGGTTCATGCCAAAAATCGTTATATTGAATTTTGGGGAAATCTGTCAGATATCCAAAGTCATCTTGATAACCGTTTTTTTCTATGTCACCGCGGCTGTATTATTAATTTAAACCATGTCAGGGAATTTTTGTCCGATTCAAACGAAATATTAATGGAAGATGAAACTCCCTGCCCTGTTTCAATCCGAAAACGGAAGGAATTTTTTAAACTTCTTGAACAGTGCAATACGGATAACAGCAATAAATAATAAATAAAAAAGGCATAGACTCAATAACATCACTTCATGTCATTGAATCTATGCCGATTTTTTTAATAAATCGCTGAATGAACAATATCTGAAATTTGCTCTGCTAAGTCTGCCATTTCCGTATAACTGTAAGGCGCAACATCCGAAGACAGCGTTTTATTATTTAAGTCACTGATAATCGTCTTCACAGCTTCTTCCGCTAATTGTTTATCTTTTTCATAAACTTCCGGAAGCACAAGTCCGTAATCTTTTAAAATCTCAATGCATTCTTCCCCTGTTTTTTCATTTAATGTACTCAAAGAAAGCTCTGCCGGAAGCTGCGATTTAAAATTACTGTCTTTTTGCTGTGTTTTCCAGACAATCGCAAAGATTACTGCTATTGCAAGAACTAATAGGATTAAAATTAACTCTGTATGCAAACGTCTTTTTTCCTTCATCGCTGCACCTCAATTCTACCTTTTAATTTTTACACCCACAATTTTTTCGGATATTTGCCGCTTTCTTTCATAGCCTTCACGGCAGCAACAACAACAGGCTTGTCTTCTTTGTATGTCACGCCGTACCAGCGGTCTTTTGACTGAAGCACTCTGACTGTGGCTTTATCTGCTTTAATAAGCTCATCAACGACAAACGGCAGAAAATATTCGCATTTTAAAGGATTTTCCATAATGCCTTTTTCTAAAAATGCCGGGAAACCGTCTTTTAAGGCTTTCATAAAGCTTGCTGAAAATCCCCACATATTCATGGAAACAGTGCTGTTTTTATCAAGCGCTGTCCAGCTTTCGCCGTCATCCTCTGTGTAAGCGGCGCCGCCGTCACATTTCTCGATACGTGTGCGCTCGTGGATGTCTACAAGATAACCGTCTTTATCTGTCTCACATATACCTCTTGCCACATGGCCGAAGTCTGTCAATGTATTCTCAAGAATGTAGCCGACCATCGCATATCTGAATTTATCATCATCCTCATGCTCTGTCAGATAGTTGTAAATCAGACGAAACGCTTCCTCACCATAGTAGTCATCCGCATTAATGACCGCAAACGGGCCGTCAACGACATCGGCACAGCTTAAGACGGCATGACCTGTCCCCCACGGTTTTATACGTCCTTCAGGCACTTTAAAACCGTCCGGAATATTGTCAAGGCTCTGATATACATAGGCAACTTCTACATTTTTCTCAATGCGGCTGCCAATTTTTTCTTTAAAATCAGCCTCAATTTCTTTTTTGATAACGAATACTATTTTTTCAAATCCGGCTCTGACTGCATCAAAAATTGAAAAGTCGATAATTAAATCGCCATCTTCATTTAACGGATCAATCTGCTTTAAACCGCCGTAACGGCTTCCCATACCTGCTGCCATAATCACTAATACCGGTTTCTTTTTCATATGATACACTCTCCCTTGTAGCTTTATATACTTTATCTATGTAATCATCATATCATACGGCTGCCGCTGCTTCAAGACATATTCCTGTCATTTCCGGCAAATACTGCCATTACTGCGTCCACACTGATTTATCTGTATCTCTGCCTTGCCATCACAATAATTTCCACTAAAGGCGCACCGAGTATTTCCGACAGAATGACAAGTGAGCTCATGGCCGGCCGACAGCATTTTGTCTCCCAAAGATGAATGGTATTGGCGCTGACACCAATATCCCTTGCCAGTTCTGTCTGTGTCATATTGTTTCTCACCCTGTATTCTTTAAGCGCGTAGCCAAGCTCTGTCATCTGATATGTCTTTTCTCCCATTTTCTTCTCCACTCCTTTTATTCTCTCTTTGAAATCAGACATATTCTATCACAGTCTGTCCAAAAACATTGTCGAAGCCGGAAGATAAGGAAATTTTTTATTTTTTGCGTTTTATCATGTATAAAATCGGCGGAAAGTTAAGCCTGTTGTGGCTTTCAAGCTTAAGGACGTCGAAATTTTTTGGCGGCAGCATATGTAACAATTTATCGACATGATTTTTTTCTTCTGCGCCGCCTTCATGGCCGTAATAAGCAGTTAAAAGCCCGATACCACCCTGTTTTAAAAGGTTCAGGCACACTTCAAGCGCCGCCGCGGTCGTGTCTTTTTTTGTAATAACCTTTGGATTACCTTTTGGCAGATAGCCGAGGTTAAAAACGAAAGCCTGAATATTTTCATGAACATAATTTTTAATTTTATCATGGGAATCTAAAATAAGCCGGGCACGTTCTTCCATATGATTCTGTTTCAAAAGCGCCGCCGTCTGTTCTAACGCCTCTGACTGAATATCAAAGGCGTAAACAAGACCGTCCTCACCAACACAGCTGCAAAGCTTTAACGTATCGGCGCCGGTGCCCATTGTGGCATCAATACATAAATCGCCGTCATGAACATAGCTTTCTAAAAGTTCATGAACAATATCAACCATTTTCTTTCCAAATAAATCCATGATTTCACCTTCTTAAATTTTTTTATTTTTTTATGTATCGGGACGGGCCCCTGCCTCATAGTATGAATCAAAAGCAAAAACCTTTGGAGGCAGACACTATGAGTGATTTAGCTGCTACAGGCTGCTGCAATAATGATTGCGGCTGCGCATCAAACAACAATAACAATACTTGTTCATGGATTTGGATTCTTCTCCTTTTATTCTGCTGCGGCAACGGCAATAGCAATGGCTGCGGCTGCGGTAACAGCGGCAATATTTTTGGCGGAAATAATGACTGCTGTAGCTGGATTATTATCCTTCTTCTTCTGTCCTGCTGCTGCGGCAACGGCAACAGCATCTTCTAATCTGCCGGCGTCCGGATTTTTCCGGACGCCTTTTTCAAAAAGCCTGTATCTGATGATTTAAAAACCGAAAGGATGTGATTCGTTGGCTGCTTCTGTCCATACGTCCGGGCTTGATGAAAAGTTTTCGGATAATACTGCAAATCTTTTAAAAGCTGCCATTCCATATGCCGGCAAGGCTCAGGCAAAAGCCTTTGCACTGGCCGCTAAATTTTTAGAGCTGAAAAAAACACTTGACTGCTTTAATTCAGAAGATGATCCTTTATCCATATGTTCTGTTTCAGACAAAAAGCCCTCGCCCGAAGAACTGCTCTGTGATCTTCGCAAATACTGCGATGCTGCCCAGGCTGAAACAATTGACAAAATACTCGGTATGCTCAAAATGGGCAAGCTTTACGAAAAATACCAAACGCTTTTAAAATCTCCCGAATTTTCTAAAATGTTAAGCAGTTTAGGCCTTGAAAACGGACAAAGTATGGGAGGCTTTAATATCCCAGGAAGCTTCGGGCAAAAAAATCATCACAGCGCCGGGGGCTTTGACAGTCTAAACCGTCACGGCGGCAAAAGCTTTGACACAGATTTTTCACCGCAGGACATCCCCTCCTCCCCCGAACTTGAGAATGCACTAAAATCCATGCTCTCTCCTGACCAGCTTGCCATGTTTGAGCAGCTGAAAAGCTCACTTCAGTCCGGCGAATAACACATAGCCAAAATGCCGCCGCAAAAGTGCGACGGCATTTACATATGCAGTATTAAATGAATATTTCTTATGAGCCACCAGCCCATTAAAATTCCAAGCCACAAATAAATATAAAGATTCCTGTATTTTAAACCAATTTTAAGACGGCCGCCGGACAGGCGCTCGATTGCCTGAGTCACCATGAAGCAGACAAAAACCGCAGCGCCAAAAGCAACCGCCGGATTAAATTTCAGCGAAGTGAGCAAGTGACCGGAAAGCAGCGCGTTTAATGCCCTTGTGCCGCCGCAGGCCGGGCAGTAAAGCCCTGTCACTGCCAAAAACCGGCATCCCGTCGACAAATAGGACGCCATTTTTAAAAAGATTGGCCAGCCTGCGGCAAAAATCACAATAAATATAAGTCCGATGACAAAAAGAATATCCTCTGCTGTTTTCTTTTGTTTCTTCATTTTACAGCGATAATGCAAAAATAACGAGTAAAAGTCCGCCCAAAAGGTTCAAAGCACCCAAAACGCAGCCGATGATTGCACAGACAAGACCTGCCTTTGCCATCGCAGTACCGCCGCATTTTCCTGCTTTGACAGCCATCACAATGCCGACAATTGACACGATAAGGCCGATTGTTGCATGCCAGCATGACAACGGAATACCGGCAATGCCGAGCACAAGCGCCGCAATTTCAAATCCGTTTGTATTTTGATTCATAAATTCTCCTTATTTTGCAACGATGTTGACAATTCTGCCCGGAACATAAATTTCTTTAATAATATTTCCTGAGAGCTTTGTGCCAAGCGCTGCCTTTGCTGCCGCAAGGACGTCCTCTTTAGCCGCCTTAACGTCAATTTCAATTGTACATTTTGTTTTGCCGTTAATCTGAACAGCAATTGTCACTTCTTCATCCTTCATTGCTTCCTTATCAGCTTCTGGCCACTGATTTTCAAATACAGATGTTGTGTGACCGAGCTGCTGCCACAATTCTTCTCCAAGATGCGGTGCAAAAGGTGCAATAAGGATAGCCGCCGTTTCAAGTGTTGCCTTGTCAATACCGCCCTTTCTTGACATCTCTGTCAGCTTATTTGTGTATTCCATAAAACCTGAAATAACTGTATTTAAGCTGAACTGATTAAGACGTGTCGAAATATCGTGAACCATCTTATGACGGATTTTCACAAGCTCTTTTGTCTCTGCCACTTCTTTGTCTTTATTATCCATCACAAGGTTCCAGTAGCGGTTGATGAATCTGTAAACGCCCTCAATGCCTCTGTCATCCCATTCTGAATCTAATTCCGGAGGTCCGACAAAAAGTTCATAAAGTCTTAAGGCGTCACAGCCGTAATCTCTGACTAAATCGTCCGGAGATACAACATTACCTTTAGATTTACTCATCTTAATACCATTTTTACCTGTAATCATACCCTGATTAAACAGCTTCTTAAACGGCTCATCAAAATCAATCACGCCGATATCATGCAGGAATTTTGTGTAAAATCTTGAATATAAAAGGTGAAGTACAGCATGTTCTACACCACCGATGTACATATCAACCGGAAGATATTTCTCTGCCTTTTCCTTTGATACAAGCGCTTCGTTATTCTTACTGTCCACATAGCGCAGGAAATACCATGATGAACCTGCCCACTGAGGCATTGTGTTCGTCTCACGTTTTGCAGGCGCGCCGCAGCAAGGACATGTTGTATTGACCCATTCATCAATATCTGCAAGCGGTGATTCGCCTGTGCCTGTCGGCTGATAGCTCTCAACCTCAGGAAGCAGTAACGGAAGTTCTTCCTCAGGCACAGGCACGCAGCCACATTTTTCACAATGAACAATAGGAATCGGCTCGCCCCAGTAACGCTGACGTGAAAATACCCAGTCACGAAGCTTGTAATTTGTTGTTTTCTTACCGATACCGCGCGCTTCAATCATTTCAGGCGCTTCTTTTTTAAGTACAGCAGAATCCATGCCTGTCCACTCACCGGAATTAATGACAATGCCTGATTCTGTATAAGGCGCTTTCATATCCGGATTTTCTTTGCCGTCCGGTGAAATCACCTGAATGATCGGAATATTGAATTTCTTTGCAAATTCAAAGTCACGGTCATCATGGGCAGGCACACACATAATCGCGCCTGTACCATAATCTGCAAGTACATAATCGGATAACCAGATCGGAACTTTTGCGCCGTTTAACGGATTAATGGCGTAGCTTCCTGTAAATACGCCTGTCTTTTCCTTATCCTGTAATCTGTCTACAGAAGACTTCAGTGATGTTTTATAAATATAATCTTCAACAGCCGCTCTTGTCTCGTCTGTCGCAAGATCTTTTGCCATCGCATGTTCCGGTGCAAGCACCATAAATGTGGCGCCGTAAAGTGTGTCTGGACGTGTTGTATAAACTGTAATTGCCCGGTCGCTGCCGTCAACCTTAAAGTCAATTTCAGCGCCGTAAGACTTGCCAATCCAGTCCGCCTGCATTTTCTTAACCTTTTCCGGCCAGTCAAGCTTATCAAGGTCATCAAGCAGTCTGTCCGCATATTTTGTAATCTTAAGCATCCACTGTTTTAAATTTTTCTTTGTCACATCAGCACCGCAGCGCTCACATTTGCCGTTGACAACTTCCTCGTTGGCAAGACCTGTCTTACAGGACGGACACCAGTTAATCGGCATCTCTTTCTCATACGCAAGACCTGCCTTAAACATTTTGACAAAAATCCACTGTGTCCACTTATAGAAATTCGGATCTGTCGTGTTGACCTCCATATCCCAGTCGTAGATTGCAGCAATTTCTTTAATCTGACGTTTAATGTTCGCAACATTCTCAGCTGTTGACTTTTCAGGGTGAACGCCCATCTTAATGGCATAGTTCTCAGCCGGAAGGCCGAAAGCATCCCATCCCATCGGATGAATCACATAATAGCCGTTTAACATCTTGTAACGGCTCCATACGTCAGAAATAACATAGCCTCTCCAGTGACCGACATGAAGGCCGTTGCCGGATGGATACGGGAACATATCCAGACAGTAATATTTCGGTTTCTTTCCATCATTGACGTTGATCGGGTTTTTCTCCCAGTTTTCACGCCATTTTTTCTCAATCGCCTTATGGTTAAACGGTGTTGCCATAATCTTAAAACCTCCAAAAAATTAATGAAGCCCCTTCGTCTGCTAGAGACGAAAGGGCCTTATTCCGTGGTACCACTCTAATTCATGGACATGTCCATGCACTCAAAATTCTTTAACGGTAATTACCCGCCGCAGCCTACACAAAACATCTTCAACTGCGGGACTCCGAGGCGAGTTGGGACTGTCCTTCCGCTGTCTCACACCAACCGACAGCTCTCTGACAGGGGACGCATCTTAATACTCCTCTTCGACGTCTGATTTTAAACTATAGATTATTCTATCATATTTCAGATAAAAGTCAAATGATTTTCTATCCATCCGAAAATTTTTACAGAACAAAGCAAAGGCGGTCTGTACATCCCAGATCGCCCGCTTTGTTAAAGAGTGGATTCTATTTCAGATTATTTTTCTGCATTCGCATTATCTGCGATAACTTTTTCCTGAACATCTCCCGGTGCCTGTTCATAACGGCTGAAGGAGTAAGCATAGGAGCCACGTCCGCCGGTCATAGAACGCAGATTTGTGGAATAACCGTAAAGTTCGGATAACGGAATATCTGCAACGATTTCTGTCTTTCCATGATCTGTCGGGTTCATACCAAGAACACGGCCGCGCTTTTTATTCAAATCGCCCATGATATCTCCGGTATAGCTGTCCGGAACAACAACAGACAGAGAAACGATCGGCTCAAGGATTACCGGATTTGCCTGAATAAAGGCGCTCTTGAAGGCCTGACGCGCTGCTGTTTTAAACGCCATTTCCGAAGAGTCTACCGGATGGTAGGAACCATCGAATAATGTGGCTTTAACACCAACCACCGGATAGCCGGCCATAGGTCCTTTACCCACAGAATCCTGAATACCTTTTTCTACTGCCGGGAAGTAATTCTTCGGTACGGCACCGCCGACAACGCGTTCACCGAATACATATGGTGTTTCCAGATCGCCGGATGGTTCAAATTCCATAGCAACGTCGCCATACTGACCATGTCCGCCGGACTGTTTTTTGTATTTTTCACGTACGGAAACTTTCTTGCGAATGGTTTCACGATATGGAACTCTCGGTTTGGAAAGGTTGATTTTAACCTTATACTTCGCTTCCAGCTTGCTGACAACAACGTCCAGATGCTGATCGCCCATACCATAGAGCAGTGACTGATGATTTTCCTTATCGTTATAAGCACGAAGCGTTAAATCTTCTTCCATCATCTTCTGCCCCGTCAAAGAAAGCGTGCTCCACGGACAGCTTCGTCTGCGTCAGAAACGCCA
>OLRK01001965.1_pt1 | contig 14567 bp, 12 predicted proteins | sample 1672911 | NCBI WGS metagenome assembly OLRK01 (sample SAMEA3136736, study PRJEB25190) | human gut metagenome | biome: human gut; feature: human-associated habitat; material: faeces | place: Austria | collected 2013 | reverse complement strand
AACCGTAAAGCTTATATTTTTTAATACCGGGGTGCCCTTAAAGCCTTTACAGAGCCCGTCAACTTTTAAAAGCATCTTCATTACTCCTCATAATAAACTTTCTTTTCCGCCATATTTAAAAGCTTCGTAATAACCGCTGTAATGACGAGATAAATAATACCTACAACAATATATGGTGCAATTGTGACATCCCTTGTGGAAATACTTCGCGCGATTTTAAAGATTTCCGCCAATCCAAGAGCGTACACAAGGGATGTATCCTTAACAAGCGTAATAATTTCATTGCCAATCGACGGCAGCGTCCGCTTAATCACCTGCGGCAGCACAATTTTTAAATTCAGCTGCCAGCCCTTATATCCCAAAAGCCGTGCCGCCTCAATCTGTCCCCGCTCTACAGACTGGATGCCCGAACGAAAGATTTCTGCAAAATAGGCAGCATAATTTAATACAAAAGCAAGATAAACATACGGCAGGCGCATCCGTCCAAAAAGCTGTATACCGATTGCCGGAAGCCCGAAAAAAATAAGAAACATTTGCAAAAGCAGCGGCGTTCCGCGGAGCACCCATGTATATACGCCCAAAATCCCGCTGACAGCCTTATTTTTTGAAACACGTCCGAGAGAAATCAAAGCGCCCAACGGCAATGATAATACAAGCGTCACTGCAAAAGTTCCGAACGTAATTCCAAGACCGTCTAAAATCTGCGGAAATATCTTAATGATATAGTCCATAACTCTATCTCCTACTTAACAACATCCTCGCCAAACCACTTGACAGACAATTCACCTGCTGTACCGTCAGCCTTTAATTCCTTAAAAGCATTATTGATTGCTTCGCATAATGCTGTGTCTTCCTTGCGGACGCCGACTGCAAACTGCTCAGATCCGAAATCCTCATCGAGAATGACGTATTTTGACGGATCGTCCTTGTGGGAAATAACATAATTTAAAAGAACACTGTCCGCAACAACTGCATCCGAGCGTCCGGCCTCCATATCCATAATTGCCTCATCATTTGTCGCAAATTCCGGTCTGTCTGCAAATGTATCTCCAATTTCAGGATTTGCCTCAATCGCCTCAATGGCACTTGAATCAGCCTGAACGGCAACAACCTTTCCATTCAAATCTGCAAGTGACTGAATGCCTGAATCTGCCATCGTCACAACAACCTGTTTATTATCAAGATAGGCATCGGTAAATAACACCTTTTCGGCACGCTCATCCGTGACAGAATAACCGTTCCATATGAGGTCAATATTCCCCTGATTTAATTCCTGTTCCTTCATCGACCAGTCTATCGTCTGAAATTCCACAGGAATACCAAGCTTTTCACCGACAGCCTTCGCCATCTCGATATCAAATCCTGTCAACTCATTATTTTCATCAAGAAAACCCATCGGTGCAAATGTATCGTCCACACCAATAATCAGCTTATCATAATCTAAACCATCTGTCGAAGCCGCTGCGTCAGAAGCACTGCCCTCCGTTCCCTTTGTCCCGCCTGTACTTTCGCTGCCGCAGGCTGCCAAAGCTGCCGCCACCATAAGTGTCATTAAAATTGCCGATACCTTTTTCATATTATCTCTCCTCGCTTTTATCATTCATGCGTTTTCTTTTTTATGTTATCACTTTACTATAGTAACGTACAATCAAGAAAAAGTCAAGGATTTTTTACCTTCTTTAATAAATTCATCCACATCCAATGCACCGTCAAAAATTATGCTTTCTGCCATCCGATACATCGACGCACACTACACAGAAAATATCTCACATCTGTTACTGCGACATTGTCTGCAGCTTGTAGAACTCTCCTTTTTTTGCCATGAGTTCTTCATAGGTTCCTGTTTCGACGGCTCTGCCGCCACAAACGACAACGATTCTGTCAGCGTTTTTAATTGTCGAAAGACGGTGGGCTACGATTAAAGTTGTCCGCCCTTTCGCCAATGTCTCCAGCGACTTTTGTATCTTGCCCTCAGATACCGGATCGAGCGCCGATGTCGCCTCATCTAAAATAATAATTTCCGGATTTCTTATAAGCGCTCTTGCAATGGAAATGCGCTGCCGCTGTCCGCCGGATAAGTTGCTGCCATGCTCATTAATCATTGTATTTGTTCCCTCCGGCATTTTGTCAATCATTTCCGATAAGTTAGCCGCCTTAATACTTTCTGTAAGCGCCTCATCTGAAATATTACCAAGACCGTAACATATATTATCCCGGATTGTTCCCGTAAAAAGAATCGTATTTTGAGGCACAACAGAAATATGTTCTCTGTAGCTTCTCAAATCAATATTTTCCATATCTTTTCCATCAAGGAATATTTTGCCGCCTGTCGGTTTTAAAAAGCCGATCAGCAGATTTAAAATCGTCGTCTTTCCGGCGCCTGAGCCGCCTACAAAAGCGACGGTTTCCCCTTTTTTAATGTGAATACTGAATTTATCAAGCACTGTCTGATTTTTGTCATAGCCAAAGCTGACATCTTTAAATTCAATATCACCGCCGACTTCTTTGACCTTTTCTTTGTCAAAATTATCCTCGATGTCCGGCGCTAAAAGTACATCGCCGACAGAACTTACAGATTCAAGGCCCTTTGTAATAATCGGCACCTGAGTGACGATGTTTGAAATCTGACTGATAATTGATGTAAAATAACTCTGATAAAGCACAACATCACCAACACTGATTTCCCCTTTAAAAGCCATATATCCTGAAAATCCGAGACAGATCACCTGAAAAAGCTGAAACACAACCCAGCTGATGGACGCAAAGTAAGATTGAAACACGTCCAGCTCATAACCTTTTTTCGCCACCCGTTTAAGCTGTCTGTCCATCTTTCCAATTTCTTTTTCTTCAAGGCCATGTGCCTTAGTCACAGGAATGAGCTCGACCATTTCCATCACTTTCGCGGACGTCTCCTCCATTTCCTGTCTGAAAACCTTATTTCTATTTTGTATTTTTCCCCTAAACGGCACAATAATTGCAACCGCAATCGGAATTGTACATATAAAAAATAAAAATACAACCCAGCTTTTTGAAACAACAACGACAAGCGCTACGACGATATTCAGCGCGATACTTAAACCGGTCACAAAAAGCTGCTGCGAGAGCACCTCTATCTGCTCCACATCACGCATAATTTTTGACTGGAGACGCCCCGACTGTATACTGTTGTGATAGCTCAGTGAAAGCTGCTGCAGCTTCTTCACTAAAGACACCCGTATATTCGCCTCCACGTCACGTATCGCCTTACTGTAAAATACAACATGAATATAGTTAGTCGGTATATTTTGTACAACCAAAACACCGAGAAGCAGCAAATTCATTAATATTGTCCGAAGTCCGCCATCACCGCCCGACGTTGCCGCATCCACAATATTTGCCGTTGCAATCGGAACAATCCACACCGGCGAGCTTTTAATCACAAAAAATACCGTCGATACAAACAGCCGCCAATAATTACCATGATAAAAATTCAAAAGTATTTTCATACTGTGCCCGCGGTTTTTTATGTAATTTTTCAAAAACGCATCACTTTCAAAATAATTTTCCCTTGCACTTTCCTGACTTTTTGTGCTCATAAATTTTCTTCCTCCCATCTGCGGCCGCTTTTTTGCCGCTTTTCATGACACAGGAAACATCCTCAAAAACCTGTGCCACAAAGACTATACCGCAGATGGAGGCACGATAAAATGGCTCATATCGCTATTATTTGTCATTTAGCGACTATTGTTTTATTTTCGCTCCAATATTATTTTTGATCCAAAATTACTTTTATTTCTTCCAGATTAAACTTAAATGCATACGCCATCGTCAGATATTACCATCTACATCAACGGTCATGAAATTACAACCTACTGTGCACGGAATGAAGCTGATTTACGAGAACCGCAAAAATTTTTTTTTGGGGAGAGTGATTCGTTTCAAACCACTCCCCCTTACTTCTGATTTACACATAGCACTTTTCTATTTTTAATAGCCTAACTGCTGCTTTGTCTGTGCAATCAGTCCTTTGAAATCAAAAGGTTTAGGATAGTAAGGACTGTCCACATAAGTCAAGTCATAAAACTTAGCATTTTGCGTCCATCGCTTAAGCGCTCGCTCTGCTTCCGCTCTACTTACCCTAACACCATTCACAATATATTCCGAATCCCAAATCCGAACAGATTGCACGATTTCAAATTTACCATTTCTATATCCCCAAAAATCATAATCATCTCCGGCGCCGCGTATTCCGGTAACCAAGTACGGATATCCGTTGTAAGTTGTAAACGCCACATCGTTTGATGCCACATCTCCTCCATGAAGCACACCGCCACTGTACAAACATTTCAGTTTGTTATTCTCATATGCCCATACCTGCATTGTATAGACCTGTGTTTCATCGTATCCATACGGATTCTGTTCACCACTAACTAAAACAATTTCATCTCTGCCATTATTATCAAAATCAATTAATTTTGCAAAACACAAACCGGACATCATATAAACTTCTTCCCACACTTCAATTGCGCTGCACTTCCCATAACTTTTCTCATACTGTGCAATCAAAGACAAATAATTTTCATATCTCGCATTCATTAGAGGCTCTCCGGCATAAATTCCATAACTGTCACAAATCTTTTTAAACTCATTGGAGTCTGCAAAGCCGTTGAATACATGGGTTCTGCTCCTGCCTTCGTTTAAGACCTTAACCCACGCATTTAAACCTGAGCTGTCTGCTTCCCGATCCATAAACACACGATATAATACTTTGACATATTCTTTGTCCGACAGATTCTTTTTCTTAAATTCATCTGAAAATACGAAACCGTGAGCAGCCTGCTTTGCGCTGTTGGCACCGGATAAAATCTGGCTGCACCATGCATTTAAGCCGTCCTCGTCCGCACGACGTCCAAGACAAAGCTTATAACAGCGGGCGACAAATTTTGTCACACCTTCATTTTGATCCATCGGCGCTGTCAGCTTAATATTCCCCCTTGTAATCCCGTAGCGTGCGCATACCTTCGTAAATTCATTCGATTCTGCAAATCCCTTATAGACATGCATCCGCGACAAGCCGCTGTCTAATACTTTCTTCCATGCATTTAAACCGCCGTTATCAGCTTCACGGTCAAAAAAAGCACGGTACAGCACTTTGATGTATTCCTCATCATTTAAATTTCTTTTTTTAAACTCAGGACTCTGCACAAAGCCATAGCCCACATTGACACCCTGCTCTTTGCCGGAACGAAGATTTTCGGACCATGCAGACAAACCGGCACTATCCGGCTGACGGTTTAAAATATGTACATAAAACCGCGTCACAAAATCTTCCACATCTGCATTTTCCGCCGCCCTTACCGGTATAGCCATACTAAAAACCACACATAAAAGTAATAACCATACTGCTATTGATTTCCTGATTTTCCTCATTTTAATCACCCCTTCATTCATCTTACTATCACTTTAACATTTTTTTCTTTTGGATGCAATAGACACCCTCGTGTGTGCCTGATTTTGCTTTCGATACACGCACCTGATTTTGGCCTAAAATATTAATTTTTATTTTCTCAAATGTAGGTTTCGTTGTGTTTGTACGCTCGGCGGCAGAAGCCGTTTGTCTGCTGCTGCCAAAAAGCCGCACAGCATATTGAAACTTCTGCCTTTGACATATTAGCGCAGGGGCAGCATATCATTTTGCAGTGACGATAGCAAAACTTTCGTTGCGAGGACTGCGCTAATGACTCCACCGAGCGCTGCAGCGAAGCATTTGCGCGAATGGAGTCTATAAATGCGCGGGACGAGCAGAAAGTGCAGCGTGTCACCAAAAATGATATAGCTGCCCTGTACTTAAAACATCAACAGCAAAATTTCAAATATACTGTGCCGACAAACCTACATTCACTTCTCATAAGGGGCCATCTCGATGCAGATGCCCTCTTTTTTAAGCGTATTTTCAATATAATCAAGCACTTCCTCGCTCTCAGCCGTAATCGTATGATAATGATAATCCGATGTCACATTTTTGAGGGGGCTTGATTTACCGCTTTTAATATCATCAATAAATCTTTCGACCTTAAGCCTCGATGTGATGTGCATCGGTGCCCGAAGCTCGCCATATACTCTATGCCGTATAAACACATCTTCCACTGTACCGCCCATATCGACAATCATATTCAGCTCTTTTCTTATATCCTCATCGGAATGACACATTTTCAGCACACGGACAGCCGCCGGGCGGCTTCCCGTACATATATAACCGCGGTTTGTCGAAATAATTTCATAGCCCGATGCCCGCAAAAGCGCGATATCCTGCACAATGACCTGTCTGCTGACACGAAAACTCTCGGCAAGCTTTGTCCCGGATAAAGGGCTGCGACTCTGAATAATGCAGTCCACGATTTCTTTTCTTCTCTGTTCTCCATCCATCAGTTTTAGTCCTTTCCACGCAGCGTTTACCGGTGATTAAATTTCATGCAGATTTTTCAGTGACAAGTCAAGAATCGGCGCTGAATGTGTCAGGGCGCCGCTTGAAATATAATCGACGCCAAGTGCCGTCAGACGCTCCACATTTTCGCGTGTAACGTTGCCTGAGCACTCTGTCTCAGCTCTGCCGTCAATATAGTCAATTGCCTCACGCATCATCTCCGGCGTCATATTGTCAAGCATAATAATATCCGCACCGGCCTCAACTGCCTCGTGCACCTGTGCCAATGTCTCTGTCTCGACCTCAATTTTTCTGACAAATGGCGCATATTCTTTTGCCATCGCAACTGCTTCCTTCACACCGCCTGCTGCCGCAATATGATTGTCCTTAAGTAAAATACCGTCAGATAAATTGTAGCGGTGATTATAGCCGCCGCCGACCTTTACAGCATATTTTTCAAAAATACGCATATTCGGCGTTGTCTTTCTTGTATCCAAAAGCTTTGTTTTGCTTCCTTCAAAAAGCTTTGCAATACTCTTTGTGTAAGTCGCAATGCCGCTCATGCGCTGTAAATAATTAAGGGCTGTACGTTCGCCGGATAAAAGCACCCGTATATCACCGCGGACTACGCCCAGGAGCTGGCCGTTTTTAACCGCATCACCGTCGGCCGCATAAAATTCAACCTCTGTTGTCTCATCCAAAAGCACAAACACTCTTTTAAAGACATCAAGTCCGGCAATAATACCGTCCTCTTTACATATAAGCTGCACTTCGCCCTGCTTTCTCTCACGCATAACCGCATTTGTTGTAATATCCTCGCTTGTAATATCCTCGCGAAGCGCCTGCATAATTAAATTATCGACATTCATTTTCATTGTGATTGTATTCATTTTGCCTGTCTCTCCCTTTCTATTTCTGCAAGAATTTCCTGTTTGTAAATTTCTTTCAAATGATTTTGTTCCATTGTAAGGCGTGTAAGAACACTGCTGCCAAGCGTTTCAAATTCCCTATGCAGCGCCTCGTTTGGCGCACCGCTTTCTGAAATCTTCATTGCCGCCCGCTTCGCAAAAACAAGACTCTCCAAAAGTGAATTACTTGCAAGGCGGTTAGCGCCGTGAACGCCATTGCAGCTCGTCTCACCGGCCGCAAACAGGTTATTCATTGTCGTTTTACTGTCCTTATCCACATGAATACCGCCCATAAAATAATGCTGGGCCGGAACAACCGGTATCCATTCATGAACGGCATCATAGCCTTCTTCAAGACAGCGCTCATAAATATGCGGAAAATGCCTCAGTATTTCATCTTTACCGAGCACCGTCATATCAAGCCACACATACGGCATATGATCCTTTGCCATCTGAGCCTTAATGGCTTCCGTCAGCAAATCCCGCGGAAGCACCTCATTTGTAAAACGCGCTCCGGCAGCATTGTAAAGCTTCGCCCCCTCGCCGCGGACGGATTCTGAAATAAGAAAGCGGCGTCCCGGTTTCTTTGAGTAAAGGGTTGTCGGATGAATCTGTATGTAATCAATATGTTCAAGCCCGACGCCGTGGCGCATCGCAATCGCAAGAGCGTCCCCCGTCAGATGCGGATAATTGGTCGAATGTTCATAAAGACCGCCGATACCGCCGCTTGCAAAAATCGTATATCCGGCCTCAATGGCAAATAAACTGCCGTTCCCGTCTTTTGCCGCAATGCCGAGACATGTGTTATCCATTTCAATGATATCCAGCATCGTCACATTCTCAAGGATTGTCACATTTTTTCTTTTGTGGACAGCCGCAAGAAGTTTTCTTGTAATTTCTTCTCCTGTGATATCTTCATGGTACAAAATTCTCGGTTTGGAATGGCAGCCCTCTCTCGTATAATGAAGTTCCCCGTCTTTCATACAAAAATCAACGCCAAAATCAATCAGCTCGTTAATGACTTCCCTTGATGATCGTATCATGATGTCAACGGATGCTTTTCTGTTTTCATAATGACCGGCTTTCATCGTATCTTCCATAAAACTGTCATAATCGTTCTCATCGCGCATCACGCAAATACCGCCTTGCGCCAAAAAGGAATCGCTGTGGCTTTCTTCATCCTTTGTAATCATGAGCACCTGCTTATCCTCCGGCAGGTGAAGTGCCGCAAAAAGGCCGCTCACGCCTGTACCGACAATTAATATATCTGTTTCTAGCTTTTTCATTACAAACTCCCCTACTTTGCCAACTCCAGCATTTTTTGCAGCGGTCTGACCGCCAATTCGGAAATTTCACTCTGAACTTCCATAAGACCTGTCTCATTTTTAAGACAATCTCTGACCTTTTCCAAAGTCACAAGCTTCATATCTGCACAGCACTGTCCTTTTATCACAGAATAAAACTGCTTTGCCGGATTTTGCCGCTTTAATTCATACATTACACCGTCCTCTGTGCCTATAATAAACTCGGACGCTGCATTTTCCTTTGCAAACTTAATAATATCTGCTGTACTTCCGACAAAATCAGCCATGGCAACAACCTCTGCGATACATTCCGGATGCACAAAAAACAAGGCATTTTCATGAGCCTTCTTTGCCGCGCGCACATCCGCTGCCGTAATATTTTTATGTACAGGACAATAACCATCGTTTAAAATAATATCCTTTTCCGGCACCTGTTCCTTAACATAGGCTCCCAAATTGCCGTCAGGTATAAAGAAAATATGTTTATTCGGCAGTTTTTTGACAATCTTTACCGCATTTGACGAGGTCACGCACACATCAGACACAGACTTTAATGCCGCCGTCGAATTAATGTAACACACAACAGCCAGATCATCATATTTTTCACGCATTGCGGCAACCGCTGTCTCTGAAGCCATATGCGCCATCGCACAATCCGCTGTGATATCCGGCATGAGTACCTTTTTGCCCGGATTCATCATGCAGGCGCTCTCGCCCATAAAAGACACGCCGGCAAAAACAATGACATCTGCCGCGCTTTCTTTTGCTTTTTTACTTAAATAAAAGGAATCGCCAACCTCGTCGGCAATGGCCTGAACCTCATCGGGTACATAATAGTGGGCCAAAATCACTGCGTTTTTCTCCCGCTTCAGTGCTTCTATTTCTTCTATCATTGAATTCATCTCAATCCTCCTGTGATTATACTTCATCAATATCCTGCCGGAAACAGCGCTCCTTGTCTGACCGGCGTTAAAGGTGATTATACACCATATTTTTACATGTGACAAGACAGTTGTTTAGGTTTATGTCTATCTGTCGAAATCGTTCTTCACTATTTATAATTTTAGGTATAAGAAAAGCAGGAAGTCCGTTTATATGGCTTTCCTGCTTAATACACATCCAAATATGTCTTATATTTATCCTGTGCCGTCAGACAGGTATCTATCAGGTAACCTTTTTCACTATTCCATTCTTTCAATCCTCGATAATAAAATATTTTCAGATTATCCTCGATACAATCTGTTGCCAAATTTAAATAAGAGCAATCAACTTTTCCTCAATTTTATACATAATAAAATCGCCGGCATCACTGCAAGTACCTTTACTTATTTCTAAAATAGTGTATATGCTTATGCCATGTTGTGACAAAGTATGCCAATCTTATTCCGGTACGATAAAATTATTTAATGCTGATGCAGGGATACGATGTGCGGTTCTATAGGATACGTTCAGTTCATATGAAATAATTTCTGAATCGTATCTCTCTTAAAGATTCTAAAGTTTATCCCTTGCACCGTAAAAATTTTTTCAGTATAATTGTAAGAGAATATTTGGCGGTAGCAGACAGATGTCTGCTGCACATATGCTCAGAAGTGCAATATCTGATATCTTATACCTGCATATATTTTGTGCAGCGTGCATTTTTAGTACCACAAACAACTCAGCAAACCTCAAAATGAAAGGTGTTTTAAATATGTCCCAACTTACAAAAGAAAATCCTTTGGGTACACAGCCGCTCCCGAAGCTTTTAAAAACTTACGCCGTGCCGAGTATTATTGCCATGGTCGTCAGCTCCCTTTATAATATTGTCGATCAGGTATTTATCGGACAGGGCGTCGGCTATCTCGGCAATGCCGCGACAAATGTCGCTTTCCCACTGACAACAATCTGTCTTGCGATTGCGCTTTTAATCGGCGTCGGGTCTGCATCCCGCTTTTCCCTCGAACTGGGTGCAGGTGAAAAAGAACATGCCGCCGTATCCGTCGGCACTGCATTCTGTATGATGGTCGTCTGCGGTCTTATTTATGCCGCGCTCATTCAGATTTTTCTCGTTCCCCTGCTGACAATTTTCGGAGCGACACCGGACGTACTTCCATACGCCGAAAGCTATACAAGAATTACAGCGCTTGGTATGCCGCTCCTCATTATCACCAACGGTATGAGCAATCTCGCAAGAGCCGACGGCAGCCCGAAATACTCCATGACCTGTATGCTTGTCGGTGCTGTCATCAATACTATTTTGGATCCGCTGTTTATTTTTGTTTTTAATATGGGCGTCGCAGGCGCGGCGTGGGCAACTGTCATCGGACAGTTTTTCTCATTTGTTATGGCTGCCCTTTACCTCAGAAAATTTAAACATGTGGACTTGAAAAGGCATCATTTCCGGTTAAAACTCCATGAATGCACTAAAATTGCCGCACTCGGCATGAGCAACAGCTTAAATCAGCTTGCTTTAACCTTCGTGCAGATTGTTTTAAATAACTCGCTGACCTATTACGGCGCCCGTTCCATTTACGGCAGCGAGATTCCGCTTGCCTGCTGCGGTATCGTCATGAAGACAAATGCAATTCTTCTCGCAGTCATTATCGGTATATCACAGGGCTCACAGCCAATTATCGGCTTTAACTACGGCGCAAAAAAATACGACCGCGTCCGCGGCATCTACAAGCTTGCCATTAGCTGCAATCTTGTGATTTCCGCCATCGGTTTTATTCTTTTTCAATTTTTCCCGAAACAGATTATTTCCCTGTTCGGAAACGGCGATGCCCTCTACTTTGAATTTGCGGTGAAATTCATGAGAATTTTCCTGTTTATGGTGATTGTCAACGGCTGCCAGCTGCTTTCATCAAACTTCTTTGCAGCCATCGGAAAACCGATCAAGGGCGTTCTTCTTTCCATGACAAGACAGGTGATCTTCCTCATACCGCTTATTCTTATCCTGCCGGTATTTTTCGGTATCGAAGGCATTATGTTTGCCGGACCGGTTGCCGACGCCGCCGCTTTCATCACAACGGCCATCGTCATCAAACGTGAATTTACACACATCAAAAAACTGGAAGCGGACATGCAGGGGATACAGGCTTAAAGTGCTCTATCGAATCACAAACCTACTTTGCATTATATGAAAAACCAGCTTTCCTATGTTAAAATAGCGTCAACATAAAAAGTATAATAAAGAGGATTTTGAAATATGAAAAAAGGTGAATTTTTTGAAGGTATTATAGAAACTGTTGATTTTCCGAACAAAGGCCGCGTTTACATCGACAATCAGATGATTACTGTAAAAAACGGCATTCCGAAACAAAAAATCAAAGGTCTTATCAACAAGAAAAAAGGCAGCCGTCTTGAAGCACGTCTTATGGAGATTATCGAAAAATCTCCTTTAGAAACAGAAGCGCCGGTATGCAAAAATTTTCCGGCCTGCGGCGGCTGTATGTACCAGACAATGAATTACAGCGACCAGCTTGAAATGAAAAAGACTCAGGTAAAGGCTCTGTTAGATGCGGCAATCGCAGGCGGCGGTCAGGTTGACGGCAGCGGTCAGCCCGATTACGTATTTGAGGGCATCTTAGGAAGCCCGCTGCAATTTGGCTATAGAAATAAAATGGAATTTTCCTTCGGCGACGAATATAAGGACGGTCCGCTTTCTTTAGGTTTACATAAAAAAGGAAGTACTTATGACATTCTCACAACCGACGACTGCAAAATCGTCCACGACGACTTTACAAAAATTCTTATTACCGTCCTTAACTATTTTAAGGAAAATCCGGCGTCATTTTATAAAAAAATGCAGCATACAGGCTGGCTCCGCCATCTGCTTGTCCGCCGCGCCCAGACGTCCGGCGAAATTTTAGTCAACCTTGTGACGACAAGTCAGGAAAGCCACGATTTGGCACCGTTAGTCAGCCGTATTCTTGCCCTTCCTCTGGACGGCAAAATCACCGGCATTCTGCACATTATCAACGACAGCCTTGCAGACATCGTACAGAGCGATGAAACGAAAATTCTTTGGGGCAGAGATTATTTTTACGAAACAATCCTCGGCCTCAAATTTAAGATCACGCCGTTTTCATTTTTCCAGACAAACTCTCTCGGCGCCGAAGTGCTCTACAGCAAGGCAAGAGATTATGTCGGCGACACAAAAGATCAGGTTATTTTCGATTTATACAGCGGCACCGGAACAATCGCACAGATTCTTGCACCGGTAGCCAAAAAGGTGATCGGCGTCGAAATCATTGCCGAAGCCGTCACAGCCGCCAAAGAAAATGCCGGCTTAAACGGCCTTTCCAACTGTGAGTTTATTGCCGGCGATGTTTTAAAAATGCTCGATACAATTAAAGAGCGGCCGGACTTCATCGTCCTCGATCCGCCGCGCGACGGTATCCACCCGAAAGCGCTGGACAAAATCATTGACTACGGCGTTGACCGTATGGTTTACATCTCCTGCAAACCGACAAGCCTTGCAAGAGACCTTGAAAAACTGCTTGAGTGCGGCTACAAAGTCGAAAAAGCCTGCTGCGTCGATATGTTCCCAAATACAGTGCATGTGGAGACAGTTGTCAAGCTTTCCAAGGGAGAAATCGACTCAAAGAAGGTTAGGGTGGAGTTCTCTTTGGAAGATATGAATATGTCCGAATTTCAGAATGGGGCAACCTATACGCAGATTAAGGACTATGTGTTGGAGCATAGCGGTATGAAGGTCAGCAGTCTGTATATTGCTCAGGTGAATCAGAAATGTGGTATCATCGAGCGTGAGAATTATAATAAGCCAAAGTCCGAGGATGCTAATCAACCGCAATGCCCACCGGAAAAAGAAAAAGCGATTATGGAAGCATTTGAGTATTTTGGGATGATTTAATACTTTGGTAAAGCCTTTGGATGGCTAAAAAGCAGCAAAATCGGCAACAGGGAAAGAATCCATGCTGCCGGTTTTGCTTTTTACGTGAAATTACGATTTATTTGCAGAACAATCAGTGCAGAGCATACCGAAGCCAGACAGCACCATTGTCATAGGGCTGTACGCTTAGGAACTTCAAATTGACGGGTTCTGTGTCTAACGGTAAACCGTCAAAAGTAGCAGTCATACCTTTTCGACCATCGATTCCGGGACCGAGCAGAATACTGACTTCATCCAGTAGTCCGGCATTGAGGAAAGCAGCGTTGATCGTACCTCCACCGACAATCGCCATGCGTTCCACGCCAAACTCGGTATATAGAATTTCAACGGCTTTATGTAAATCAATATGCTTTTCACCGCAGACGATCCATGAAATATGCAGGGAATCCAGATATGCAAGATACTCTTTTGTAACCTCTGGGGACATAATGTGGTCCTATGTCAAGATTTAGTACAAGTTAAAATGAGGTTTTCCTCATCTTAACCTGCCATCTGCAATTCGCCTTGTTGAAGCCTACGATACAGCTCTTCATAATCGTTTGGAGACATATAATCACAGTGACTATGAATTCGTTTTGTATTGTAGAATGCTTCTAAATACTCGAAAATCAAACGATATGCATGATCATAATCTCTGATTTTAAAGCGATTCAACCATTCTCTTTTAATCAGGGAATGGAATGATTCGATACATGCATTATCCCATGGATATGCCTTTTTAGAATAACTACACCGCATAGCTGTGGTTACACGTTTATATTCTTTTGATACGTATTGGCTGCCACGATCTGAATGTAGAATCAAAGGCTCATCGATATTGCGTCTTGCTTTTGCTTTTTTTATTGTTTCAATCACGCAGGATACTTCTAATGTTTTAGAAAGTGTCCAGGCAATGATTTTTCTGGAATATAAGTCCATAATACTGGTCAGATAAACAAATCCGTCTATCGTCCAGATATAAGTAATATCAGAACACCAAACAGCATTTGGTCGTTCTGGGTTAAACTGTTCATCAAGGATATTTTTTAATTCGCTGCTGAAGTCAGAATCTTTGG
>OLRK01001956.1_pt1 | contig 14627 bp, 13 predicted proteins | sample 1672911 | NCBI WGS metagenome assembly OLRK01 (sample SAMEA3136736, study PRJEB25190) | human gut metagenome | biome: human gut; feature: human-associated habitat; material: faeces | place: Austria | collected 2013 | reverse complement strand
GATGATAGTGTAGTTAAAAATGCGGCATCGATTTTGCTGATGTACATAGTTCTGTTCTTTTTGGGAGGATTTACAATTAGCATACTGGAAGGGCTTCCCATGCTGGACTGTCTGTTTGAAACAGCTTCCGCTATAGGAACGGTAGGTCTGTCTCTGGGGCTTACTCCAAGCCTTGGGCTTGCATCAAGAATGATTCTCATTGCACTTATGTTTTTTGGACGTGTGGGAGGTCTGACCCTGATTTTCGCAGCTCTGTCCGGCACGAAAAAAACAGCGGCAAAGCTCCCAATGGAAAAAATAACGGTGGGATAAAAAAGGAGGAAGATCAAGGATGAAATCAATACTTTTAATCGGATTAGGACGGTTTGGAAAACATATCGCTATGCATTTAAACAAGCTGGGACATGAGGTCATGGCCATTGACCATGTGGAGGAACGGGTGGATGCAGTGCTTCCCTTCGTGACAAATGCTCAGATCGGGGACAGCACAAATGCAGATTTCCTGGAAAGTCTTGGAGTGAGGAACTATGACGTCTGTATTGTAGCGATTGGAAATGATTTTCAAAGCTCCCTGGAAACTACTTCTTTGTTAAAGGAAATGGGGGCAAGGCTGGTAGTAGCGAGGGCAGCTCGCGATGTGCAGGAAAAATTTCTCCTGCGCAATGGGGCAGATGAGGTAGTTTACCCAGAAAAACAGCTTGCAAAATGGACAGCCATCCGTTACAGCGCAGACCATATACTGGATTACATAGAATTAGATGATACGCATGCCATGTTTGAGGTGCCTGTACCAAAAAATTGGGCGGGTCGTACGGTAGGACAGATTGACATTCGCAAAAAATTCGGTATAAATATTATTGGGGTCAAGAAAAACGGGGCATTGGGATTGTCTGTTTCTTCCGAGCTGCTTTTGGAGCCGGATGCTACTATGCTGGTGTTAGGGCGCATTGCAGATATCCAGACATGCTTTCATATATAAGGTGTCCTGGTTTCACAGATAGGGAAGTGAGAATATGCAGGATTTATTATTATTTGCAGCGGTAGCGGCTGTGTTTGCTGCCGGCTGGTTTTTCATGGGCCCCCTGGATCGTTTTCTTGAGAACAGCTGTCATAAGGAGGAAGGACAGGGTCACAGGAGGATATTCCGGTTTCGGGTTGTGAGAGGGAGGAAGCTTAATGGAAAAACCAAGGCAGGATCCGGAGCGGATTCTGAGTGCCATTCAGAATGATACGTCGGGGAAGCCCGGGGGACGGCTGAAAATATTTTTTGGCTATGCGGCGGGTGTTGGGAAAACCTATGCCATGCTGCAGGCAGCCCATCAGGCAAGGGAGCGGGGAATTGATGTGGTGGCGGGGTATATAGAACCCCATGCCCGTCCTCAGACAGCCGCTCTGCTTAAAGGGCTGGAGGAAATTCCTGTAAAACAGATTCATCATAAAGGAATTCTGCTTCGGGAATTTGACATTGATGCGGCTTTAAAAAGAAGACCGCAGCTTATACTGGTGGATGAACTTGCCCATTCCAATGCAGAGGGAAGCCGTCATACGAAACGCTATCAGGATGTAAAGGAACTTTTAAATGCCGGAATTGATGTCTATACAACCGTCAATGTCCAGCACATTGAAAGCTTAAATGACAGGATTGCATCCATTACAGGGGTGCTGGTGCGGGAGCGTATTCCGGATTCTGTGTTTGATGAGGCAAATCAGGTGGAGCTGGTAGACATAGAGCCGGATGAGCTTCTGGAACGTCTGGCAGGAGGCAATGTATACAGGGAAGCTCAGGCAGAGCGGGCTGCCGTTAACTTTTTTACGGAAGAAAATCTGACTGCTCTGCGTGAGATCGCACTGCGGCGCTGTGCAGACAGGGTAAATCTTCTGACGGAAAATGCCAGAATACAGAATCAGAGTGATTATTATACGGATGAACACATTTTAGTGTGCCTTTCCCCGTCACCCTCCAATGCAAAAATTATCCGTACCGCTGCCAGAATGGCAAGGGCTTTTAAGGGGAATTTTACAGCCCTGTATGTAGAGACCCCGGCAACGGCTGCCATGAATGAAAAAGATAAAAAGCGGCTGAGGGAGAATATGCGCCTGGCACAGCAGCTGGGGGCTGCTGTGGAGACCAGCTATGGGGAGGATGTCCCCTATCAGATCGCAGAGTTTGCAAGGCTTTCCGGCGTGTCAAAAATTGTGATCGGACGAAGTACCGTCACAAGAAAGGGGCTTTTTGGCAAGCCCACCCTGACGGAACGCCTGATTGCAGCAGCTCCGAATCTGGATATTCATGTAATACCGGATGCGGAAGCAGCCGGCAGATACAGAACACCCAAAGAGAAACGGCTGCCTGTAATACCTGTGAGGGACATCGTAAAAAGCATATTGGTCCTTTTAGGAGTCACATTAATAGGCTATGTGTTTTATAACCTGGGATTTACAGAAGCAAACATTATCGCAATCTATATTTTCGGTGTACTGGTAACCTCTATTATCACCACAAGCCGTTTCTGCGGACTGCTGGCTTCAGCTGTAAGCGTGCTGGTATTTAATTTCTTCTTTACGGTTCCGCGCTTTACGTTTCATTTCAGCAATCCGGAATATCCGGTGACCTTTACCATTATGTTTATGGTAGCCTTTCTCACAGGTTCTCTTGCAGACAGGCTGAAGGATAATGCCAGACAGTCAGCCCGGGCGGCTTTCCGCACAAAGATCTTATTTGAAGCAAATCAGCTTTTCCAGAAGGAAAGGGATGAGGATTCTGTCCTCAAGGCCGCTGCAGGACAGCTTACAAAGCTTTTAAAACGCGATATTGTGCTTTATCCCTCAGACGGAAAAAAACTGACGGAACCAACTGTTTACAGGATACCGGACAGCGATCAGTATGAACTGGTATCGGACAGTGAAAAAGCGGTTGCCTCCTGGGTCCTCTGGAATAATAAGCACGCAGGTGCGACAACAGATACCCTATCCGGTGCCAGATGTTTGTATCTGGCTATCAGAGTTAACCAGAAGGTCTATGGGGTAGTGGGGATCTCCATGGATGAGGTACCGTTGGATTCGTTTGAAAACAGCGTCCTTTTGTCAATTCTGGGAGAATGTGCCCTGGCTCTTGAAAATATAAAAAATGCCAGGGAAAAGGCGGAGGCTGCTATTCTGGCGAAAAATGAGCAGCTTCGTGCCAACCTGCTTCGGGCCATTTCACATGACCTGCGCACACCTCTTACTTCCATTTCCGGAAGTGCAGGAAATTTGATGGCGAATTACCAGAAAATGGATGACACAACAAGAATCCAGACGTTCACGGATATTTATGACGATTCCATGTGGCTGATCAATCTGGTGGAAAATCTGCTGGCTGTTACCAGGATCGAGGGAGGACAGGTTAACCTGACGAAATCCATGGAGCTTATGGAGGAAGTTGTGTCAGAGGCGCTGCGTCATATTAACAGAAAGAGTAAGGAACACAGGATCCGCGTCAGCTCTTCTGAAGAGCTGATATTAGCCTGCATTGATGCGAGACTGGTGGTTCAGGTGATCATTAATCTGGTGGATAATGCCATTAAATATACGCCTGTCGGTTCTGTGATAGAGATCCATACCCAAAAGAAGGAAAAGTGGGTGGAGGTATCCGTTTCCGATGATGGACCGGGGATTCCGGATGAACAAAAAACGCATATATTTGAAATGTTTTACAGCGGGGCCAACCGGATCACGGACAGCCGAAGGAGCCTGGGCCTGGGGCTTTCCCTGTGCAGATCCATAGTCACTGCCCACGGGGGGCAGATCCGGGTTGGGGATAATAAGCCTAAGGGCACTGTTTTTACATTTACTTTACCGGCAGGGGAGGTTAAACTGCATGAATAAATTACTGATACTGATCGTGGAGGATGATTCTCCGGTACGCAATCTGATCACAACAACCTTAAAGACAAATGATTATCGTTATTTAGTAGCAACAAATGGAGAAGAGGCAATTATGGAGGCCTCATCGCATAATCCGGATATTGTCCTGCTGGATCTGGGGCTTCCGGATATGGATGGGGTGCAGGTGATCCAAAACATTCGTTCCTGGTCAAATCTGCCTATTATCGTTATCAGTGCACGCAGCGAGGATAAGGACAAAATCGAGGCTCTGGATGCAGGGGCTGATGATTACCTGACAAAGCCTTTTTCTGTGGAAGAACTGCTGGCAAGGCTGCGGGTGACCCAGCGCAGGCTTTCCTTTATGACCGCAGAGATGATGACGGCCAGCTCTGTATTTGTTAACGGAAAGCTGCGGGTGGACTATGCAGGAGGCTGCGCCTATCTGGATGAAGAAGAGCTTCATCTGACGCCGATCGAATATAAGCTTTTGTGCCTTCTGTCTAAAAATGTGGGGAAGGTGCTGACCCATACCTTTATTACACAGAATATCTGGGGCAGAAGCTGGGATAATGATGTTGCATCCCTGCGTGTGTTTATGGCCACACTGCGCAAAAAACTGGAGCCGGAGCCAGGTTCTCCCCAGTACATTCAGACACATATCGGGGTTGGATACCGGATGATGAAGGTGGAGTAGAAAACATAGAACGAAATCTTACAACTGGAAACGTTTTTAAAAATATTCTTGTTTTTTCGCTGCCTTATCTTTTTTCGTATCTTCTGCAGACCCTTTATGGTATGGCAGATCTGTTTATTATCGGGCAGTTTGAGGGGGTAGCAAGTACGACGGCTGTATCCATCGGCTCCCAGGTAATGCATATGGTGACGGTTATGATCGTAGGGCTTGCAATGGGCTCTACGGTTTTGATCGGTCAGGCTGTAGGGGAGCAGAACCGAAAAAGGGCAGCGTCAGGAATCGGGAATACCGTTACGCTGTTTATCATCCTTTCTGTTGTTTTAACAGCTATCCTTCACCTGCTTGTGGAGCCGGTCATAAAAATCATGGCAACCCCAAAGGAGGCAGTACCCGGTACGATCGCCTATCTGACCATCTGCTTTAGCGGGATCCCGTTTATCACAGCTTATAATATTATCAGCTCCATATTCAGAGGCATGGGAGACTCAAAAAGCCCTATGTATTTTATTGCCATAGCCTGCGCTGCCAATATAGGGCTTGATTATCTGTTTATGGGGCCTCTTAAAATGGGGCCCTCCGGTGCTGCCCTTGGTACAACGATGTCCCAGGCGATCAGCGTTATGATTTCCCTGGCAGTGATCATGAAGCAGAAAACAGGCATTTCTGTGAAGAAAAGTGATTTTAAGCCAAAAAGGGAAGTGATGGGGCAGATTTTAAAAATCGGGCTCCCCATTGCACTCCAGGACGGGTTTATCCAGATCTCCTTTCTGGTGATCACAGTGATCGCCAATCAGCGTGGGTTAAACGACGCAGCCGCAGTGGGGATTGTGGAAAAGATCATAAGCTTTTTGTTCCTGGTGCCATCCTCCATGCTTTCGGCTGTCTCTGCTCTGGGAGCACAGAATATTGGTGCAGGAAAGCCCCGGAGGGCAAAGCAGACCCTGGGCTATGCCATTGTGATGGCAGTTGGCTTTGGGTTTTCGGCTGCCGTCCTGCTTCAGTTTGCTGCAGAACCTCTGGTAGCCCTTTTTACAGATGCTTCCAATGGGGACGGTGCAGAAACCATACGTCTGGGAGGTCAGTACCTGCGGGGCTATGTCTGGGATTGTGTGTTTGCAGGGATCCATTTCAGCTTCAGCGGCTATTTCTGTGCCTGCGGGAAATCCGTTCTTTCATTTATCCATAATGTTCTTTCAATCCTTCTGGTGCGGATCCTGGGGGTCTATTTGACGTCCATGCTGTTTTCTGCTACACTGTTTCCAATGGGACTTGCAACGGCAGCTGGTTCCCTGTTTTCTGTTTTTATCTGTGTGACTGCTTTTATGATCATGGAGCGGAAGGCTGCTGCAGAGTAAGTGCCTGAACATAAGAAGGGAGAGGTGCGTATGGAGGAAACTGCAAGGAAAAAAGAAATCCGAGAGGCGATCGTGGCTGGGGAGAAGGCTCTTACCAGCTTAAGGAGAGCCAGGGAAATTCTTGACAGTGCAGGGAACTGGGGGATTTTTGATATGGCAGGCGGCGGGATTTTGGCCAGCATGACAAAGTGGTCAAGGATCAGCGATGCCAAAGCGGAGCTGGAGCTTGCAAAAATGGCATTGAGCCGGTTTAGCCGGGAGCTTCGGGATGTGAGGGATAACTTAAACTGCAAGATTGATATAGGAGGCGTCCTGTCAGTTGCAGATGTTTTCTTTGATAATTTTCTGGTAGACTGGATGGTGCAGTCAAAGATCAAGGATGCCAAATCACAGGTTTCCCAGGCTATTTCCAAGGTGGAGCGGGTGATCTTGGAGCTGAGGCAGGAGCTTTTGAAGGAAGAGGAAGCATAGCTGGATGTTATCCATGCATCTGCGTGCGGCTGAACGGATACCCTGAAATAACTGAAAATTCAGAAAAATTTGACATTTCATTCAAACTATGATAAAATGAATGAAAATTCATTCATAGAAGAACCGTCGTTAAGGAAGGGCTTTTAATACCATGTCCCATGACATGGCTATGAGAGGCCCTTCTTTTTTCGTTACGCGGGCGAAAGGCGTGTTTGGCAGCGTTGTTGTGTATCAGGAAAGGCAGTTAACACAGCTTTTTCGGCCAGAAAGGAGCGGCAGATGCAGATTATAGGAGAGACGATCATTCATACAACTTTTGGTGAGGGGAGGGTGCTGGGAAAAAACGGGCATATATTGACGGCCCGCTTTTCCTCTGGGGAGAAGAAATTTCATTTTCCCGAGGCCTTTGAGGAACATCTTAACCTAAAGGATCAGGTGAAACAAAAACAGATTGATGAGATGGTACATGAGCTTGTCAATGAACGGAACCAGAAGGAATATGACCGGCTGGAGGAGAGAAGGCGTTTTGAGCGTATCTGGAGTTTGAAGGTAAAGCCGGATTCCCAGGCTGCTTTTGGCCTTGTAAATAATACAAGGGATGAGGTATTTGAAACCTGGAGTATTTCAACGGGGGTATACCTGGGGGGAAGTATGCGCGGCGTTCCCAGGATTCCCCAGAAAATGCAGCTTAATTCTGCCTGCCTTTTAACCTGGTGTCCGGAGAAAAGCCCGGAATCAGAACGGAAAATAATCGGTGTGTTTATGGTGCAGGATGATTTTGTGGGAAAACAGTGTACAGACGGTATTATAAAAAGCCATGAGAAATACAGGCTGAAGCTGGAAGAGAAGGAGCAGTGTAAATTCTGGCCTTATTTTGCGGCGGATGCAGCAGTGGAGCGCTGGGGAAAAATTGAGATTCGCTATTTTTCCAATAAGACCATGGCAAGGATGCTGAAGGATATAAAAAATCTTGGTATCACCCAGGAACGCCGGGCCTTTATGGATGAATTTTACCGGTATTTCTTCAAGGTAAACCAGATGACAGAGCCGGAAGTACGCCACCATGAGGTACAGACAGCAAATTGAGGGTAGATCGAGAAAGGCCTCTTTCTTGCATTTTTTCATACAGACTGCTACAATAAGGGAAGAAAAAATGTACAGGAGGATAAGATGGTTCATACAGCGGATCTATATTATTTCAGTCCTACGGGAGGGACAAAAAAGGTTGGAGAATGCTTTGGAAAGGCAGCGGCAGAGCAGGTTGTACCGGTGAACCTGGCAGCAGGGGAGCTTAAGGGCAGTGAGGATGCAGCCCTGGCAGTGATCGCAATGCCTGTTTTCGGAGGAAGGATTCCTGCCTTTGGAACAGAGCAGCTTTTAAAGGTAAATGGAAATGGAAAAAAGGCAGTGACCTTGGCTGTTTACGGAAACAGGGCTTATGAGGATGCGCTGCTGGAGTTAAACAATACCGCTAAAAAGGCAGGCTTTCAGGTGATTGCCAGCGGAGCTTTTATAGCGGAGCATTCCATGAACCGGGAAGTAGCAGCCGGAAGGCCGGATAAAGAGGATGAGGGACAGATCCAGGCCTTTGCAGAAACGGTGCTGGAAAAGCTTGCTTCAGGGACAGATGCAGAGGTAAAGGTGCCGGGAAATGAGCCCTATAAGCCTCATATGAAGCGGATGGCAACACCGGTCTGTACAGAGGACTGCGGCCTCTGCGGCGCCTGTGCGAAGGCATGTCCTGTGGATGCGATCGAGATAAAAGAAGCTGTTGTTACAGACCCGGAAAAATGCATCCTGTGCATGGCCTGTACAAATGCCTGCGTGAGGGGGGCCAGAGTGCTTCCGGCTCCTATGAAGGCTCATTTACAGCAGCTTTTAGGGCCTCTTAAGGAAGTCAGAAGGGAAAATGAAATGTTCATATAAAACAAAAATGGGCCCTGAGGCAGAAAAAAGCCTCAGGGCCCATTGTACGCTATGCGTTACGAAGCTTTGGCAGGCGGGAGAAAAGCTTTACAAGCTGTCCTACTGCAAGAGCGGAAATCAGTGTGCCCTCCCGGACACCGTTTAAGCGGTGGAAGGAGAGGAGCGCCAGGATAGCGGCAGAGCAGGCCAGGGTTGTGTCAAAGCATACCTTTACGTTTCCAAATTGATAATTAAATTTCTGGGAAATGGCCCGCACCAGGGCTTCCCCCAGGAGGAACAGCATGTTAAAGCTGAAGGTGTAAACTCCCATAGAAGGGGAGGTGATCAGGCTTAATACAAATGGAATGCCGGAAATAGGTGAGGTTCCAAGGCCGGCCCGGGTGATAAAGCCAATCCCTAAGGCACAGATAACGGCGCCGGCAGAAAATACAAGATATCGGATTAAAATCTCTTTGTGATTCATCATATAATACCCCCAAATGAAAGGTGTCCTGTTACCCCTGAAACAAAACACACAAAAATATTTATTATATCTAAAAGATTTTGTATATTTATTGTAACCTACAAAGGCAAAAAATGCAATCCTGCTGTAAGAAAAAACTTGACGGATCCCATCTGGTTAGTTATAATTAACCTACAAAGTTAGCTGTAGCTAACTAAAAAGTATATAAGAAATAAAATTAAGGCAGAAATGGGAGGCGCCATGTGCAGAGAAGTGTTTGAGATGGTCTGTCAGATGAATATGAAGGATGTGGAGACAAGGATGGCACTGCAGTGTGCTCCTGTGATCGAAGGGATCAAGATCTCCAACCTTCTGATCGTGCCGGCAGAAAACGGGAGGGCAGTGTGGATGATCTTAAGAAACAGCGGAATTTCCTGTTTCAGGCTGCTTGAGGGAAAGTCAACGGTCACCTTTCTGCTGTTTCGCAGGCAGCAGCTGGAAGCGTTTTTGAACCAGGAAAGGGCGCAGGCAATTTTACACAGCCAGGGCTACAGAGAAAAGGGCCTGGGGGTTATTCTTCGCAGGTTTGGGGAGCGGTATCAGGCCTATATGGAGCATGGAGGAAGCTTTCCTCACGAAATGGGACTTCTGCTTGGATATCCGGTGGAGGACGTTCAGGGATTTATGGAGCATGGAGGGCAGAAATTCCTTTATTCCGGTTACTGGAAGGTATATGAAAATGTGCCGGAGAAGAAAAAGACCTTCCAGGCCTTTGAGGAAGCAAGGGAGCGGATCGTTCAGAAGCTTTGGAGCGGCTGCCGGATCGGGGAGTTGATCTTTACGTAGAGGAGGAAGAAAAAATGAGCGTTGTGATCGTAGGAGGCCATGACAGGATGGTCTGTGAGTATAAGAAAATATGTAAAAGCTATAATTGCAGGGCAAAGGTTTTTACTCAGATGTCAGCGGAACTTGGAAATCAGATAGGGAGTCCGGACATGGTTATCCTTTTTACAAATACAGTGTCCCATAAGATGGTTCACTGCGCAGTGGCACAGGCAGAGAAATGTCAGGCTAAGATCGTGCGCTGCCATACCAGCAGTAAAAAAGCACTGAAAGAAATTTTTGCCAGCCATCTGCAGTAATTGCTTCTTTATCCGGCTTTGTGAAAGAAAAAATGCGGCCCTGCATATTTCAGATGCAGGGCCGTAAAATCTGTCTTACTGGATGGAGATTACCTTATAATCCTGGTCCTCCACCGTCTTTTTAAGGATATCGTCAGACAGCTCTGAGTTTAAGGTCACAACTGCAGTTCCTGCCTCATGGCTGACCTGGGCAGCCTCAACCTGCTCCAGTGCTTCCAGGCATTTCTTTACTCTGGCCTCGCAGTGGCCGCACATCATTCCTTCAATCTTCATTGTCTTTGTCATCTTTCTTCCTTCCTTTCTGTTTGTTGTTCTATGTTTGCTCCTCTTAGGCTTATCCTTTGAGGAATCATACATTTTTGTAAAATTAAGACGCAGTGCGTTTGTGACAACGCAGAAGCTGGAAAGGCTCATGGCAGCAGCGCCAAACATTGGATTTAATTTCCAGCCAAAGGCCGGGTACCATAAACCGGCTGCCAGGGGGATGCCCACTGCGTTGTAGAAAAAGGCCCAGAACAGGTTTTCGTGGATGTTTTTAAGGGTATCCCGGGAAAGGCGGATGGCAGCAGGCACATCGCTTAAGCGGCTCTTCATCAGTACAACATCTGCTGCATCAATGGCAATATCGGTACCTGCCCCAATGGCGATCCCTATATCTGCCCGGGTGAGTGCAGGGGCATCGTTGATGCCGTCGCCGACCATGGCAACCTTTCCTTTTTCCTTTAAGCTGCGGATAACTGCTTCTTTTCCTTCAGGGAGGACACCGGCAATTACTTCATCCACGCCTGCCTGTGTGCCCATTGCCTTTGCAGTGCGCTCATTATCTCCTGTGAGCATTACCACATGGATGCCCATATTGCGCAGCTGACGGATGGCCTCAGGGCTGTCCTCCTTCATGGTGTCGGCGACTGCAATGATCCCAAGAAGGGTATTGCCCCTTGCAAACAGCAGAGGTGTTTTCCCCTCCTCTGCCAGGCGGCTCCACTGTTCCTTCATCGTTTCTTCTATGGAGAGTTTTGTTTCTATAAAGGAAAGGCTTCCACCTGAAATGGAGACACCCTCAAGCAGGGCTGTAAGGCCGTTTCCGGGAAGTGCGGTAAAATCAGAAACCTCCGGAAGCGTAAGGGACTGCATTTTTGCTTTTTCCAATACGGCCCTTGCCAGGGGATGTTCGCTTTTTGTTTCAAGGGCAGCAGCAGTAAGGAGAAGCTCCTCCTCAGAAATGCCGGGGGCAGGAGCAAGGTCTGTGACAACCGGCTGCCCGTTGGTGATGGTACCTGTTTTGTCTAGAGCTACAATGTCCACCTTCCCCGCTTCTTCCAGGGAAACAGCTGTTTTAAACATGATGCCATGCTTTGCCCCCATACCGTTTCCTACCATGATCGCCACCGGGGTTGCAAGGCCCAGGGCGCAGGGGCAGCTGATCACAAGGACGGAAATGCCGCGGGCCAGGGCAAATCCAATACTCTGCCCGCTAAGGAGCCAGATCATGATCGTCGCCAGGGAGATCGCGATGACCGCAGGGACAAAGATGCCGGATACCCGGTCAGCCACCTTTGCAATGGGGGCTTTTGTGGCTGCTGCATCGCTTACCATCTGGATGATCTGGGAGAGGGTAGTGTCCTCTCCTACACGGGAGGCCTGGCACTTAATAAAGCCGGACTGGTTTAAGGTTGCGGCAGAGACAGGGCTTCCCTCTTCCTTGTCAACGGGGATGCTTTCGCCGGTCAGCGCCGATTCGTTGACAGCACTGTGTCCCTCCAGCACAAAGCCGTCTACAGGTATGGTTTCTCCGGGACGCACCAGAAAGATATCCCCCTTTTTTACCTGCTCAATGGGAATGACTGTTTCTGTTCCGTCTATAAGGACAGCGGCCGTTTTAGGCGCCAGCTTCATAAGGCTTTTTAAGGCATCTGTTGTTTTGCCTTTGGAGCGTGCCTCCAGCATCTTTCCCACTGTGATCAGGGTCAGTATCATGGCTGCGGATTCAAAATAAAATTCGTGCATGTAGGACATGACAAGGCCCACGTCCCCTTTTAGCTGAGCGTCCGTCATGGCAAAAAGGGCGTAGGTGCTGTAGACAAAGGATGCGCCGGAGCCGAGGGCTACCAGAGTGTCCATGTTGGGGGCCCGGTGAAGAAGGCTTTTAAAGCCGCTTATAAAAAATTTCTGATTGATTACCATAATAATGGAAGATAAAAGCAGCTGCATAAGCCCCATGGCTACATGATTTTGGGCCAGGAAGCCGGGCAGGGGCCATCCCCACATCATATGGCCCATGGAAATATACATAAGGACCAGAAGAAAGCCCAGGGAAGCGAAAAGCCTCTGTTTTAATACAGGTGTTTCCCTGTCCTTTAATAATTCTTCCTGTTCACTGGCGGGGACAGCTCTGTGCTGCGCACCCTTTTTCAAAGCGCCGTAGCCAGCCTCTGTGACTGCTTGTATAATATCCTGCTCAGAGGCTGTTCCCTCAACGCCCATGGAATTAGTCAGCAGGCTGACGGAGCAGGCTGTAACGCCAGGTACTTTTGAAACTGCCTTTTCCACCCTGGCGCTGCAGGCGGCACAGCTCATGCCGGTTACTGTATATTGTTCCATAAATTATGTCCCTCCTTTTAAATTAAGATATACGGTTGTCCTTGTCCTTCAGACAGATGACAAAGGGAAGCCTTACCGCATCAGCTTCTGTATCAGGGAAACCAGTTCGTCAATGGTTTCATCCTTTCCCTGACGGATATCCTCGGATACGCAGGTTTTAATATGGTTTGCCAGAAGTACCTTTGTGAAGCTGTTTAAGGCGGCGCTGGCAGCAGCTACCTGGACCAGGATCTCTGTACAGTAGGCATCCTGCTCTACCATGTTTTTGATGCCCCGTATCTGTCCCTCCACCCGGTTTAAGCGGTGAATTAAATCCTTGTATTCTTTTTCGGAGCGTTCTTTTGTTTTGTGACAGTATGTGCAGTTTTCCATATGAATCTCCTTACACGTTTTGATCATGGGTTTGAATGTACCCCTGGGGGGTATATTGCGATTATATACCCATCGGGGGTATATTGCAAGGGGAAAGTGAAAAAAATTTTCACATCGGATGGACATCCGATGCTTCTTAGTGCGGTGCAGCCGCACTAAGAAGATGCCCCTTGGCTGAACTGTTACAAAAAAATATGTTAGGATGCTGTTAGGAAGCCTTTAAAGCTTTGACCTGGAAGGGAAAAAGCGTTATACTGGAAATAGCAGGAAAGCCGGTATTTCTGCCGGAAGAAATGGGAACAGAGAAACAAGAGGACAAAGGAGGACATATGAAGGAATTAAAATTTTATATTTGCGATACCTGTGGTAATTTGATCGAGATCATTCATGGCAGCGGTGTGACGCCTGTATGCTGTAACAATGAGATGAGGGAGCTTGTACCGGGAACAGTGGAAGCTTCCCATGAAAAGCATATCCCAGTCTGTGGATCAGATGGAAGAACTGTAACGGTAAAGGTGGGCTCAGCAGAGCATCCAATGCTTCCTGAGCATTTTATCCAGTGGATCTGCCTTCAGACAGAAAAGGGCGCACAGCGGATCATGCTGGCTCCGGGACAGAAGCCGGAAGCAGTGTTTGTTCTTGGCCCGGAGGATAAGCCGGTGGCAGCCTATGCATACTGCAATCTTCATGGCCTGTGGAAAGCAGAAGCATAAGCCAGTGGATACATTATAAAATGAGGTTGGAGTCAAAGGGTATTTTGACCCTGGCATCATAAAAGAAAAGGAGAAGCAGTTTTTTTCCGGCTGGAAGCTGCTTCTCCTTTTTGTGATGTGTTGCTTTATTTAAGGTAGGGCTCTGCAAGAGTGCGAAGCTCCTGGGGGTATGCAGCATACCAGGTTTCGTAGGTCATGTTTTTAGCAGAAATGTGCTGCCCCAGGTCTGTGAAAAACTTTGGAATATCCTGGGCTGCCATAGCGCCCCATTCTTCGCCGAAGTGCTCCTGCCCCTGAAGGTCACAACCGCCTACATGGAGCGTGAAGGCGGGGAGTGGTGTATTGTCCACCCGTTTTACGGATCCATGGAAGCCAAGGCTTCCGATCTGGTGGGTTCCGCAGGAGGAAGTGCATCCGGAAATATGAATTCTGGGCAGCACGCCGTCTGCAAAGTGATAGGGCTCCACCTCCTCAATGATCGTCTTAAGAAGGTCTTGGGAATCCCTGAGACCGATCTGGCAGACACTGCTTCCGATACAGGAAACGGAGGTTTCAAACAGATTTTTCGCACCGTCATTGGTAGCTTTAAGCACCTGCTCTGCCTCGTCCCCGTTTAAGTTGATAATATACAGTGTTTCATCCGGGGCGATTCTTAACTGAACCTCATCCATGTCCTTTATAAGTTCATAGAGCTGTGAGAATTTCTCTACAGGTACAATGCCGCCTATGGGGTGGTAGGCCACAGCATAAAGACCCTCCTGTTTCTGACAGATAGCCCGGCTGTCCGAAAGGCTGCTTCCATTACCGGATTTTTTTACGGGTGTGGTGTCAACGGAGATGGAAAGGTCATTTCCTTCTGCCATCACTTCTCCAAGCTTCTCAAGATAGGCCTTCTTATATCCGTCACTTCCCAGTGTTTCCTGCATATAGCGGGTCCTTGATCTTGCGCGGCTCTCGTAATTGCCGTAGGCGGTAAAGGTGCGCACCATAGCTTCCACATAGAAGAGTACCTGGGAAGGCTCGACATCCTGGGCTACCAGAACG
>OLRK01001952.1_pt1 | contig 14648 bp, 6 predicted proteins | sample 1672911 | NCBI WGS metagenome assembly OLRK01 (sample SAMEA3136736, study PRJEB25190) | human gut metagenome | biome: human gut; feature: human-associated habitat; material: faeces | place: Austria | collected 2013 | reverse complement strand
GTCTTTGGCGGCGGAATGCAGTTTCTCCGGGGCGACGGTGGACAGCTCCTCAGAAAACCGGCGCAGCTCCTCGGCCACGGCAGTGTTTAAAATCACGTTGGGGCCGGCGGCGGAGAGAGAGGAGCCGGGCATCCGGAACTCAAACTTGTTGCCGGTGAAGGCGAAGGGGGAGGTGCGGTTCCGGTCCGTGTTGTCCTTCATAAAGTGGGGCAGGACACGGGCTCCGGTCTCCATCTGCACCGCCTCCGGCTCGGCAAAATCCGTGCCCTTCTCGATGGAGGTGAGCAGCTTGGTGAGCTCATCTCCTAAGAAAATGGAGACGATGGCCGGCGGGGCCTCGTTTGCTCCCAGACGGTGGTCATTGCTGGCGCTGGCCACGGAGATCCGCATTAAGTCGGCGTATTCGTCCACTGCCTGGATGGTGGCGGCCAAAAACAGGAGGAAGGGGATGTTTTCCGCCGGGTTTTTGCCGGGATTTAACAGGTTTTCCCCTGTGTCGGTGATCAGGGACCAGTTGTTGTGCTTGCCGCTGCCGTTGATGCCTTCAAAGGGCTTTTCGTGGATGAGGCAGGCCAGGCCGTGCTTGTCGGCCACCTTTTTCATCATTTCCATGGTGAGCTGGTTGTGGTCCACGGCGATGTTGGCAGTGTCGTAGACGGTGGCCAGCTCGTGCTGGGCTGGGGCCACCTCGTTGTGCTTGGTCTTGGCGGGAACGCCCAGTTTCCACAGCTCCTCATCCAGCTCGTGCATATAGGCGGCCACTCTCGGGCGGAGTACGCCGAAGTAGTGATCCTCCATCTCCTGGCCCTTGGGGGCGGCGGCGCCAAAGAGGGTGCGGCCGCAGAATACCAGGTCTTTGCGGCGGCGGTACAGCTCCTTGTCAATGAGGAAATACTCCTGCTCCGGGCCTACAGTGGTGGAGACGCGGGAGATGTCCTCTCTGCCTAACAGGTGGAGAAGGCGGACCGCCTCCCGGTTTAAGGTCTCCATGGAACGGAGCAGGGGCGTCTTTTTGTCCAGGGCCTCCCCGGTGTAGGAGCAGAAGGCGGTGGGGATGTAGAGGGTGCCGTCCTTGATGAAGGCGGGGGAGGTGGGATCCCAGGCGGTGTAGCCGCGGGCCTCAAAGGTAGCGCGGAGTCCGCCGGAGGGGAAACTGGAGGCGTCCGGCTCTCCCTTTACCAGCTCTTTCCCGGAAAATTCCATGATCACTTCTCCCGTGGCTACGGGGGAAATGAAACTGTCGTGCTTTTCCGCGGTGATGCCGGTCATGGGCTGGAACCAGTGGGTGAAGTGGGTGGCTCCGTTTTCCACCGCCCACTCCTTCATGGCCACGGCCACGGCGTTGGCTACGTCCAGCTCCAGATGGGTGCCGTTCTGGATGGTCTTTTTCAGCGCTTTGTATACATCTTTGGGAAGTTTGGCCCGCATGACGCGGTCGTTGAACACTAAACTGCCGTATAATTCTGGGATTTGTCTCATCATAATAGGAATCCTCTCCTTTCCGTTTGCCTGTATGCAGGCAGGGGCGCTTTCATGATTGATTGTCGCGTATCTTCCGGAAAACGAAACAAAAAAAAGAGGGTGCTTGGCCGTCATTGACCAAAGCACCCTTGCTTTATGTGGTGTAGTATACTCGAAATTTTTCGATTGTCAAGAGTTTTTTTGAAATTTAAAAGGAGAAAAAAGATGGAAAAAAGATGGGACGGATTTTCCATCTTTTGCTACAAATATTAAAAAAATGAATAAATTGGGGCTTTACAAATCGGACAAATTGGAATATGATATTCGCTTATAAAAGAGCATTTGGAGACAAGGGCGTCTTAAAACCGGACGGCCGGGCATACCGGCGGTTCTGGGGTTAAGGCCCCTTTTTTTGTAGGATACAAAGGTTCCAAAGTCAACCATTCGTTGCAAGCTTGCTTGCGAACGGATGGTTGACCTTGGAACCTGCCGGAACCATGAATAAGGAGCCGTTTTTCGCAGAAAAACGAGCGGATTATGAATGGTTCCGGCGGGATTGCGGGAGTGCGGAGCACGGAGCAATCCCGTATCCGTAGCCATGGGAACCTGTGTTTCCCGTTACGAAAAGCCTCCGGCGGGACGCCCCGTTTCCAAATGTTCCCATCCAAACGCTTACAACAGCCGGAAACGTCCGGCGGCGCGGCAGGCCCGCGGACGGAGGTTCCGTTTTTATGACTGCCGGCAGAAAGGAGATCAGGTCAATGTCAGTAAAATATGTATTTGTCACAGGAGGAGTGGTATCCGGATTGGGAAAAGGGATCACGGCAGCGTCCCTGGGACGGCTTTTAAAGGCCAGGGGCTACCGGGTGACCATGCAGAAACTGGATCCCTATATCAATGTGGATCCGGGAACCATGAACCCCATCCAGCACGGGGAGGTGTTCGTGACGGAGGACGGGACGGAGACGGACCTGGATCTGGGCCATTACGAGCGGTTTATCGACGAGAACCTGGGCGTCCATTCCAACGTGACCACGGGAAAAATCTACTGGTCCGTCCTCCACAAGGAGCGTCGGGGAGACTACGGCGGCCGGACGGTGCAGGTGATCCCCCACATCACCAACGAGATCAAGAGCCGTTTCTACCGCTCGGACAAGGAGGACTGCATCGCCATCATCGAGGTGGGCGGCACCGTGGGCGACATTGAAAGCCAGCCCTTTTTAGAGGCCATCCGTCAGTTTCAGATGGAGGTGGGGCGGGAGAACGCCATTTTGATCCACGTGACCCTGATCCCCTACCTGCGGGCGTCCGGAGAGCTGAAAACAAAACCCACCCAGGCCAGCGTGAAACAGCTCCAGGGCATGGGCATCCAGCCGGACATCCTGGTCTGCCGCTCGGAGGTGGAGCTGGGAGCGGATGTAAAGGAAAAAATCGCCTTATTCTGCAACGTGCCTGTGGATCACGTGCTCCAGAACCTGGATGTGGAATACCTTTACGAGGCGCCTCTGGCCATGGAAAAGGAGCATCTGGCAGAGGTGGTCTGCCGCAGCTTAAACCTTCCCTGCGGGACGCCGGATCTGGAGGGCTGGAAAGAGATGGTGTGGCGGCTGCGCCACCCGGAGCGGTCTGTCACCATCGCCCTGGTGGGAAAATACGTCCAGCTCCACGACGCCTACTTAAGCGTGGCGGAGGCCTTAAAGCACGGAGGAATTGAGAACCGGTGCAGCGTGAACATCCGCTGGGTGGACTCAGAGCAGGTGACGGAGGCCACGGCGGAGGCCCTCTTAGGAGGGGCCGACGGCATCCTGGTGCCCGGCGGCTTTGGAAACCGGGGCATTGAGGGAAAGATCCAGGCCGTCCGCTACGCCAGGACGAAAGGCATCCCCTATCTTGGCATCTGCCTGGGGATGCAGCTGGCGGTGATCGAGTTTGCCAGGGATGTGATCGGCTTTGCCGACGCCGACAGCACCGAGTTAAACCCGCAGACCTCCCACCCGGTGATCGCCCTTTTGCCGGAGCAGAACGGCGTCACAGACCTGGGAGGCACCCTGCGTCTGGGCTCCTACCCCTGCGTGCTGGAGGAAGGCTCCTTGGCGGAGCAGCTCTACGGTACCAAGGAGATCACGGAGCGCCACCGTCACCGCTATGAGTTTAACAATGAGTACCGGGACATCCTGAAGTCCCACGGCCTGCGCCTTTCCGGCCTGTCCCCTGACGGGCGGATCGTGGAAATGGTGGAGCTGCCGGAGCACCCGTATTTTATCGCCACCCAGGGCCACCCGGAGTTTAAATCCCGGCCGAACCACGCCCATCCCCTGTTTGTGGGGCTGGTGCAGGCCGCCCTGCGGGAGAATAAACGGAAAGAGGATGAGAAAAAAGGAGGAGACGCGTAATGGGGCAGAGTATGGAACGAGAGGGCCTTTACCGGCCACAGTTTGAGCATGACAACTGCGGCATCGGTGCCGTGGTGGACCGGAAGGGAAGAAAGAGCCGGGAGATCGTAGAACGGGCGTTAAAGATCGTGGAGAATCTGGAGCACCGGGCCGGAAAAGACGCGGAAGGGGAGACCGGAGACGGCGTGGGCATCCTTTTGCAGATTTCCCACCGCTTTTTCTCCAAGGCCTGCAAAGCGGCAGGCATTTCCCTGGGAGGAGAGCGGGATTATGGCATTGGAATGTTCTTCTTCCCGCAGAATGAGCTGAAACGGAACCAGGCGAAGAAGATGTTTGAGGTGATCGTGGAGAAGGAGGGAATGGAATTCCTCGGCTGGCGGCCGGTGCCGGTGGCGGAGGAGGTGCTGGGGCACAAGGCCAGAGAGTGTATGCCTGCCATCGAGCAGGGCTTTGTGAAACGGCCGGAGGGCGTAAACCGGGGGCTGGATTTTGACCGCCGTCTGTACGTGGTGCGCCGGGTGTTTGAGCAGAGCAACGACGGCACCTACGTGGCCTCCCTCTCCAGCCGCACCGTGGTGTATAAGGGGATGTTTCTGGTGGGACAGCTGCGGACCTTTTACCGGGATCTGCAGTCGGAGGACTATGACTCCGCCATTGCCATGGTCCATTCCCGTTTCAGCACCAACACGGAGCCCAGCTGGGAGCGTGCCCATCCCAACCGCCTGATCGTCCACAACGGGGAGATCAACACCATCCGGGGAAACGCCGACAAGATGCTGGCCAGGGAGGAGACCATGGAGTCCCCCTGCCTCCACGGGGAGCTGCACAAGATCCTTCCCGTGGTGAGCGCCAAAGGCTCTGACTCCGCCATGTTAGACAACACCCTGGAATTTCTCATGATGAACGGCATGGACTTACCCCTAGCGGTGATGGTGACCATTCCGGAGCCCTGGGAGAACCACCGGGCCATGGCGGAGCGGAAACGGGAGCTCTATCAGTATTACGCCACCATGATGGAGCCCTGGGACGGCCCGGCCTCCATCGTGTTTTCCGACGGGGACGTGATGGGAGCGGTATTGGACCGCAACGGGCTGCGTCCCTCCCGCTATTACGTGCTGAAAGACGGGACGGTGATCCTGGCCTCGGAGGTGGGCGTCCTGCCGGTGCCGGAGGAGGAGATCGTCATGAAGGAACGGCTCCACCCGGGAAAAATGCTCCTGGTGGACACCAGGGCGGGAAAGATTTTCCACGACGAGGAGATCAAGGGCCACTACGCGGCGGCCAGACCCTACGGGGAGTGGTTAAGCGGCGGCCTGGTGCGCCTGGAGGATTTAAAAATCCCCAACAAAAAGGTGCCCGTCCACACCGCCGCCCAGCGGGCCAGGCTCCAGAAGGCCTTCGGCTATACGTATGAGGAGTACCGCACCTCTATCCGGGAGATGGCTCTAAAGGGGGCGGAGGGGATCCGTTCCATGGGGGCGGACACTCCCTTAGCCGCCCTTTCCGGGGAGCGGCAGCCCCTGTTTTCCTACTTTAAGCAGCTCTTTGCCCAGGTGACCAATCCCCCCATCGACTCCATCCGGGAGGAGATCGTCACCAGCACGGCGGTGTACGTGGGGCGGGACGGAAACCTGTTAGAGGACCGGCCGGAGAACTGCCAGGTATTAAAGATCAGCCAGCCCATTCTCAGCAGCACCGATATGCTGAAACTAAAGGAGCTGAAGGAAGGGCGGCTGAAAACGGCGGTAGTGCCCATTTTATACTACAAGAGCGCCCCCCTGGAGCGGGCCATGGAACAGCTGTTCGTGGAGGTGGACAAAGCCTACCGGGACGGGGCGGCCATTTTAATCCTCACAGACCGGGGCGTAGATGAAAACCACGTGGCCATCCCCTCCCTCCTGGCGGTGTCCGCCGTCCATCAGCACCTGGTGCAGACGAAACGGCGCACGGCCATGTCCGTGATCCTGGAGTCCGGGGAGCCCAGGGAGGTGCACCATTTCGCTACCCTTTTAGGCTACGGCGCCAGCGCCGTAAACCCCTACCTGGCCCTGGAGACCGTGGACCAGCTGGTGGAGGAAGGGATGCTTGAGAAGGAGCGGGAGGCGGCGGAGGCGGACTACCGGAGCGCCGTGCTCCACGGGATCGTGAAAATCGCCTCAAAGATGGGCATTTCCACCATCCAGTCCTACCAGGGAGCGAAGATTTTTGAGGCTGTGGGCGTGTCCGGGGAGGTGATCGACCGGTATTTTACCGGGACGGTGAGCCGCATCGGCGGCATCACCCTGGAGGACATCGAGCGAGAGGCGGACGAACTCCACTCCAGGGCCTTCGATCCCCTGGGACTGTGGACGGATCTGACCTTTGACAGCGTGGGAGACCATAAGATGAGGAGCCAGGGGGAGACCCACCGCTACAATCCCCAGACCATCCATTTGCTGCAGCAGGCGGTGCGCACCGGGGACTACGGCCTCTTTAAGCAGTATACGGAGGCGGCGGACCGGGAATGCTATGGCAATATCCGGAACCTGCTAGAGCTGGTGCCGGCGGACCATCCCGTGCCCTTGGAGGAAGTGGAGCCGGTGGAGAGTATTGTGAAACGGTTTAAAACGGGAGCCATGTCCTACGGTTCCATCTCCCAGGAGGCTCACGAGGCCCTGGCAGTGGCCATGAACCGGCTGGGAGGAAAGTCCAACACGGGAGAGGGCGGAGAGAGCGAGGAGCGCCTGGATTCCGCTGGGACGGAAAACGACCGCTGTTCCGCCATCAAGCAGGTGGCCTCCGGACGGTTCGGAGTCACCAGCCGCTACCTGGTGAGCGCCAAGGAGATCCAGATCAAAATGGCCCAGGGAGCAAAGCCCGGCGAGGGCGGCCACCTGCCGGGAGGAAAGGTCTATCCCTGGGTGGCGAAAACCCGCCATTCCACCCCCGGCGTGAGCCTGATTTCCCCGCCGCCCCACCACGACATCTACTCCATCGAGGATCTGGCCCAGCTGATTTTTGACCTGAAAAATGCCAACCGGGACGCCAGGATTTCCGTAAAGCTGGTGAGTGAGGCGGGAGTGGGAACGGTGGCCGCCGGCGTGGCGAAGGCCGGGGCCCAGGTGGTGCTCATCTCCGGCAGCGACGGAGGAACGGGGGCCGCTCCCGGCAGCTCCATCCACAACGCGGGACTGCCCTGGGAGCTGGGCGTGGCGGAGACCCACCAGACCCTGTTAAAGAACGGCCTGCGGGAGCGGGTGGCCATCGAGGCGGACGGAAAGCTGATGACCGGCCGGGATGTGGCGGTGGCCGCCATGCTGGGGGCGGAGGAGTTTGGATTCGCCACGGCGCCCCTGGTGGCCTTAGGCTGCGTGATGATGCGGGTCTGCAACCTGGATACCTGCCCCATGGGCATTGCCACCCAGAATCCCCAGCTGCGGAAACGGTTTGCGGGAAAGCCGGAGCACGTGGAGAATTTCATGCGGTTCATCGCCATGGAGCTGCGGGAGTATCTGGCCCTTTTAGGCGTGCGCACCGTGGAGGAGCTGGTGGGCCGGACGGACCGGCTGAGAAAGAAAGCCTTCCCGGAGGGGAGCCGTCAGGGAAAGGTGGATGTGAGCGGCATCCTGGTCTCCGGAACAGAGAGCCGGAAGGGGAAAACAGAAGGGGCCGCCCCATCCCATTCCGGCTCCGGAAGGGAAGTTTCCTCCGGAAGACGCCCCGTTTTCCACCCGGAAAAGGCCTACAATTTCCACCTGGAGCAGTCTTTGGACTGCCGGGTGCTGCTGCCGGCCTTCCGGAAATCCCTGGAGCGGGGGGAAAGGGCTGTGGTCTCCGTGGAGGTTTCCAACACGGACCGGGCCTTCGGCACCATCTTAGGCTCGGAGATCACCAAATACCATAAAAACGGCCTGCCGGAGGACACCTGCACCGTCCTCTGCCGGGGAGCCGGGGGACAGAGCTTTGGGGCCTTTATCCCGAAAGGACTGACCCTGTCCTTAACAGGAGACAGCAACGATTACTTCGGCAAGGGCTTATCTGGCGGCATCCTGGCGGTGACCCCGCCGGAGGGTGCGGCCTACCAGCCGGACAAAAACATCATCGTGGGCAACGTGGCCCTCTACGGAGCCACGGGAGGAGCCGCCTACATTAACGGCGTGGCCGGGGAGCGGTTCTGCGTGAGAAACTCCGGGGCATACGCGGTGGTGGAGGGCGTGGGCGACCACGGCTGTGAGTATATGACCGGCGGCCGGGTGGTGGTCCTTGGCCGCACCGGGGAGAATTTCGCCGCCGGCATGAGCGGAGGCATCGCCTACGTGCTGGACGAGAAAAATGAGCTGTACCGCCATTTAAACCGGGAAATGGTCTCCATGGAGCCGGTGGAAAACCGCTATGACAGGCAGGAGTTAAAATCCCTGATCCAGGCCCATGTGGAGCGCACCGGGTCGGAGAAGGGCAGAGAGGTGCTGGAGCATTTCCGGGAATACCTGCCGAAATTTAAAAAGATCATCCCCAACGACTACCGGAAGGTGATGCTGCTCTGCGCCAGACTGGAGGAGCAGGGCCTTTCCGGGGAGCAGGCGCAGATCGAGGCGTTTTATGAGAGCACAGGAAATAAGAGGGAGGCGTGAGCGATGGGACAACCAACGGGATTTTTAGATTACAGGAGAGAGACCGGCAGCGTCCGCCCGCCGGAGGAGAGAATCAAGGATTTTAAGGAATTTCACAGAGCCCTGCCCAGGGAGCGGCAGCAGCTCCAGGGAGCCAGGTGCATGGCCTGCGGCGTGCCCTTCTGCCAGTCGGCGGCGGAGCTGGGCGGCATGGTCTCCGGCTGCCCTTTGCGGAACCTGGTGCCGGAGTTTAACGACCTGGTCTGCACGGGAAACTGGGAGCAGGCGTACCGGCGGCTGGCAAAGACCAACTGCTTTCCGGAATTTACAGGGCGGGTCTGCCCCGCCCTCTGCGAGGCGGCCTGCACCTGCGGGCTTTACGGGGAGCCGGTGTCCACGAAGGAAAATGAGCTTCAGATCATTGAGAGGGCCTTTGACTCCGGTCAGGTCCGCCCGGAGCCTCCCGCGGTGCGCACGGGAAAACGGGTGGCTGTCATCGGCAGCGGTCCCGCTGGACTAGCCGCCGCCTTTCTCTTAAACCGGCGTGGCCATCAGGTGACGGTGTTTGAGAAAAGCGACCGCCCCGGCGGCCTGCTGATGTACGGGATCCCCAACATGAAACTGGATAAGTCTGTTGTGGAGCGGAGAATCCGCCTCATGGAGGCGGAGGGCGTGACCTTCGTCACGGGAGCGGACGTGGGCCGCACGGTGGCGGCGGAGGACATCCGGAAGGAATTTGACCGGGTGGTGCTCTGCTGCGGAGCGGGACGGCCCCGGGATATTGAGGCCCCCGGCAGAGAGGCGAAGGGGATCTGGTTCGCGGTGGATTTCCTCTCCGCGGTGACAAAGAGCCTGCTGGACACCGGCACGCCGGGCAAGGGCTGTCCGACGGTGAAGGGAAAACGGGTGGTGGTCATCGGCGGCGGTGACACGGGAAATGACTGTGTGGGAACCGCCGTCCGCCTGGGAGCGAAATCCGTGGTTCAGCTGGAGCTGATGCCGGAGCCTCCCGCCTCCCGGACAGAGGAAAATCCCTGGCCGGAGTGGCCCAGGGTGAAAAAGACGGATTACGGCCAGGAGGAGGCCGCCTGGGCCTACGGCGCCGATCCCAGACGGTTCTGTACCACCGTAGCCGCGTTTTTAGCCGGAAAGGACGGAAATGTGGCAAAGGTGAGGACGGTGGAGCTGGAGGAGGAACGGACCGCGGAAGGCGGAAACGTGCCGGAGACGGCGGGGACGGCAGAGACAGCCGGGAACGCCGGGGAGAAACCGGGACGGGCCGCGGAGCATCCGGCAGGGAAACAGGATGGCGCCGGGACAGCTGCCGGGAAAGGGGACGGCTCTAAGACAGTCCCAGTTTCCGGGTCTGAAGGAACGGTAAAAACAGCCGCGGCCCCGAAGGCTGACGGGACAGTAAAAACCGCCGTTCCCGCCCCCAAACCAGCAAAACCGGCATCCCGCCCCCGCATGGTGCCAAAGCCAGGCTCGGAGCAGGAGATTCCCGCCGATCTGGTGCTGATCGCCGCCGGGTTTACAGGGGCGGAGGAGTACGCCGCCGCGGCCTTCGGCATTTCCTTAGACGGCAGGGGACGGATCCCCTGCGGCGAAGACAGCCACCGCACCGCCGACCCGGCCATATTTGCCGCCGGGGACATGAGGCGGGGCCAGTCCCTGGTGGTCTGGGCCATCCGGGAAGGGCTGGAAGCGGCCGTCCAGGTGGACGAGTCCCTCATGGGATATTCCAATCTGGAGACAATGGGAAGGAGGAGAAATCATGGAAGATAGAGCGCTGGCCCAGGTGCTGGAGCAGATGGAGGACGAGGAGGTGGAGGCTGTCCGCCTCCAGTTTACAGACATCAACGGCACCTTAAAGAGTGTGGCCGTCACCCCCGCCCGCCTGCGGAGCCTGGGGGAGGAACCCCTGTTTGTGGACGGCAGTTTCCTGGCCGGGCGGGACGGGGAGGAAGGAGTGGAGCTGCTCTTAAAGCCGGACCTTTCCACCTGTTCCATCCTTCCCTGGAAGGGGTACACGGGCAAGGTGGCCCGTCTCTACTGCAGCCTGTGCCAGGAGGACGGGACTCCTTTCCCGGAGGATTCCCGGGCCGTGCTGGCGGAGGCGGAGCGGCGGGCGGAGGCGGAAGGCTACCGCCTGTCCGTCCGCCCGGAATGCGAGTTTTTCCTCTTTCACACCGACGATGACGGCCAGCCCACCGTGCTGACCCATGAGCGGGCCGGATACCTGGAGGCCAGTCCGGTGGACCTGGGGGAGAGCGCCAGACGGGAGATGGTCCACACCCTGGAGGAAATGGGAGTGACGGTGGAGGCGTCCCGCCATGAGATTTCCCCGGGCCAGCACGGCATTGACCTGGGGCGGATGGGACTTTTGGAGGCGGCGGACGGGATCGCCACCTTCCGGTTTGTGGTGCGCACCGTGGCCAAGCGCCACGGCCTTCACGCCACCTTCATGCCAAAGCCTTTGAGCGACGCGGAGGGCTCCGGCGTGCATCTCCATTTCACCCTCTGCCGGGACGGAAAAAACGTGTTCTCCGGCGATAAAGAGGGGGGATTTTCCAGGGAGGCCGTGTGGTTTGCCTGCGGGCTGCTGGATCACATGGAGGCCATGACGGCGGTGGCCAACCCTCTGGTGAATTCCTACAAGCGCCTGGTGCCGGGGACGAAGGCCCCCACGGACCTGCTCTGGTCCTCCCGCCGGGAAAACGCCCTGCTGCGGATCCCGCCTGTACGCGGTATGCGGACACGCGTGGAGTACCGCGGGGCCGACGGCTCCTCCAATCCCTACCTTCTTTTAGCCCTCTGTCTGGAAGCGGGCCTGGACGGAATCCGAAACCACAGGGAAATTCCGGAGGGACAGTCCGGCGGACGGCTGCCGGGGAGCCTTTTGGCTGCCATGGAGCATTTTAACCGGGATTCCTTTGTGAAGGATACCCTGGGTGAGGCGCTCTGCCGCCGCTACAGTGCCTGCAGGGAGGAAGAATGGCGGCGTTACGAAAGGCAGGTGACCGGTTGGGAGCTTTTGGAGTATCTATACCGGTATTGATTCTGCCGGGATGGGAGGAGAAGGATGAAGGGCATCATCATCGCGTTTTCCAGGTTGGAGGACGGAAGGAATATCAGACGGGCGCTGGAGCGAAACGGCTTTGAGGACATGGTCCTCTGCCAGACCGGGGCTCAGGCCCTCCGGGAGGCGGCCTTCCTGGAACGTGGGCTTTTAATCTGCGGCGTCCGGCTGAAGGATATGCACTGTACTCAGTTGCGGGAGTACCTCCCTCCGGGGGTGGAGCTTTTGGTGGTGGGCACAGAGGCCAGGCTGGCGGACTGCCCGCCGGATTTGATGTCGGTGACGGCGCCGGTGCGGGTGTACGAGCTGGTCAACACGGTGGGGATGATGCTGGGGCGGAATGTTCCGGAAAAACGGAAAAAACAGGAGGGCCGGGCAGGCTCTGTCCCGGGAAAGCCGGGGGAAGGTTCTCCGGAGGGTGTCCGCTCCACAAAGACATCTGAAAGCAATTTTCACTTTGAACCGAATGTCCGTCCCACAAAGACACGCAGCGAGGCGGACCAGAGGGCCATCCGCCAGGCCAAGGAGCTCCTCATGGAGCGGAACCGGCTGACGGAGGAGGGGGCCCACCGCTACCTGCAGAAACGGAGCATGGAGACGGGCAGGACCATGGCGGAATCCGCCCGGATGGTGCTGATGCTATTTGAAAATGACTAGGAGGAGATGACATGATCAACCACAATTACGAGAAACTACAGGGGAGCTATCTGTTCTCCGAAACGGCAAAGCGGGCGGCGGCCTTCCAGCAGGCCCACCCGGACCGCAGGCTCATCCGCCTGGGGATCGGAGACGTGACCCTGCCTCTGGCACCGGCGGTGACGGACGCCATGCACCGGGCGGTGGACGAGATGGGCCGGGAAAAGACCTTCCGCGGCTACGCCCCGGAGCAGGGCTATGAATTTTTACGTTCCGTGATCGCCGAGAAGGATTACCGGGCGCGGGGCTGCCACATCAGCGCCGATGAAATCTTTATCTCCGACGGGGCCAAATGCGACTGCGGAAACATTCAGGAGATCTTCTCCGGCGACGTGACCGTAGCCGTCTGCGACCCGGTCTACCCCGTATATCTGGATACCAACGTGATGGCGGGACGGACGGGGGACTATTCCCCGGAGACGGGGCGCTACGGCGGCGTCACCTATATGCCCTGCACCCTGGAAAACGGCTTTCTGCCCCGGATTCCGGAGAAAATGCCGGAGCTGGTCTACCTCTGTTTCCCCAACAACCCCACCGGCGCTGCCATCTCTAAGGGAGAGCTGCAAAAGTGGGTGGACGCTGCCAATGAAAGCGGCTCCATTCTCCTCTACGACGCCGCCTACGAGGCCTACATCACCGAGGAGGGCATTCCCCACAGCATCTACGAGTGTGAGGGGGCGAAAACCTGCGCCATCGAGTTCCGCAGCTTTTCCAAAAACGCCGGCTTTACCGGCGTCCGCTTAGGATTTACGGTGGTGCCGGAGGAGCTGGTGCGGGAGGGCGTGAGCCTGCGGCAGCTGTGGTTCCGCAGACAGGGGACAAAGTACAACGGAACCCCCTACATCGTCCAGCGGGCCGGGGAGGCAGTGTACACCCCAGACGGACAGCGGCAGATCCGCGCCCAGATCGGCTACTATATGGAGAACGCGGCGGTGATCCGGGAGGGACTGTTATCCTGCGGCTATGAGGCCTCCGGCGGCGTCAATTCCCCCTACATCTGGATGAAGACGCCGGACGGCCTCACCTCCTGGGAATTTTTCGACCGCCTGTTAAACGAGGCGGGAGTCATCGGCACCCCCGGCTCTGGGTTCGGCCCGTCGGGAGAGGGGTATTTCCGGCTGACGGCCTTTGGAAACCGGGAAAACACCCTGGAAGCGGTGGAGCGGATCCGGAAAATGTGAGGCGGCGGGAAAAACGGTCCGGCGACGGGGCCCGGTGACCGGATCCGTGGGATCCATTTTGGGATTTTCAAAGTTTCGGTCAAAATTTCCAGAAGAAAATTCAAAAAATCCACTTGACAATCGGGAAATTCCTCACTATAATACGGAGCCATAAAGAAAATCAAACAAAAACCAAAGGCAGAGAAGGAGACTCGCCCTTGGAGCGCCGACAGGAAGCGGACGTCACCGACTGAGAGCGTCTGCAGGAAGGAAAAGGGAAGGGAACACTCCGGAGCCGGCCGTCTGAACGGGAAGTAGGGCGGCACGTGTACTGCGCGTTAAGCGGGAAAGCGTTTCGGGTGTTGGCCCGGCAGCAGGCAAAGAGGTCTGATAAACGATGGGGAAACTGTCGTTTTCGGCCGGTGCGCGTGCGGCGCTTTCATGAGAGGTCTGAAAACGCTGACCCGTTTAGAACTGCCAGGAGATCGAAAAGGCAGGGAAAAGGGGAGCGGCAGACAATGCGGGTGGCACCGCGGGAACGACAAATCAGAATTCCCGTCCCGGAAGATTCATTGAAAAATGGATGTTCCGGGACTTTTTTTGTTTCACAAGAAACTCTGTTTCCTGCAACACAAAAGCCTCCCATCGAGGCGTACCGGCCCGGAACGAGAAAAGGAGGAACCACAATGAAGGAAATTACAGGAATGACAGAAAAAACCACCAGAAGGATTTCAGAGCTGACCGCACCGGAGCTTGTGGGAGCGGCGGTGGAGGCGGAGGGAGCCGTCCACCGGGTCCGGAACTTAGGCGAGGTGGTGTTTGTGGTGCTACGCCAGGCGGAAGGGCTTTTGCAGGCCGTGTTTGACCGGGAGACCTTTGAGAAGGCCGGGGAGATCCGGGAAGGGGCCACCCTCCAGGTGACAGGTACCCTGCGGGAGGAGCCGCGGGCGCCTCACGGCATCGAGATTGCCGTTAAAGAGGCCGTTTTGTTATCCTCCCCCGCGTCCCCCCTGCCCCTTCCTGTGGATCGTCTGGTGTTAAAGGCGTCCCTGGAGGCCAGGCTGGACCACCGGGCCATTTCCCTGCGGAACGTGAGGGAGCGGGCGAAGTTCCGCGTCCAGGAGGGGATCGTCCGGGGATTCCGGGATTTCCTCTACAGCCAGGGCTTTACAGAGATCCACACCCCCAAGATCGGCGCCAAGGGAGCAGAGGGCGGAGCCAATATTTTCAAGCTCAGCTATTTCCACAAACCGGCGGTGCTGGCCCAGAG
>OLRK01001948.1_pt1 | contig 14683 bp, 19 predicted proteins | sample 1672911 | NCBI WGS metagenome assembly OLRK01 (sample SAMEA3136736, study PRJEB25190) | human gut metagenome | biome: human gut; feature: human-associated habitat; material: faeces | place: Austria | collected 2013 | reverse complement strand
TTGCACCCGGCTTTTGTGTCGGCTGGCCTGTTCATGTAGGGCAGGAACGGGACTTCCTCAATCCGCAGGCTGTTGATGACGATATGCACATGAATGTTGCCTCTGTGGTTATACCCGTCCGGATGGGTACATATCAGGGCTTGGTGGCCGGGGAAATGCTCGGCGCAAAACTTCTCACCCAACGCTTGCGCCCAGTCTACGGTCAAACCGTTGTCCGCTGTGTCCCGTGGGTCAAAGCTGATGATATAGTGATGGCTTTTCACATCTTCCCGCCGCTGGTTCTTCCCATAGCGGAGATTGGAGCGCATACAGGCAACAACAAAATCCTCTCTGCCGCAGTTCAGCGTGGACAGCCGGTAGTCCTCGCGGGGGATCAGCCGTCCCTGTTCGTCGAGGGTTGGCTTCATAGTAAACTCGTCATGCTCAAAGGTCAGATAGGCTTCGGCAGCTCGTCATTGACCGACGATACATGGACAACCGATCGTATGATCGCCCGCTGTATCACCTGCCAGAGAAATTCGGACTGGTTGATACCATAGGACGCAAGCCTCGCTGTGAAGTTGGCGCATTCCTCTTCGGACAGCCTAGTTTTCACAATGCGGCTGCGGTGGGGCGTGTTGTATTTCTTTCGCATGGTGTGACCTCCTTTCGGCGGCGCACATGGGGCCCCCGCGCAAGCCCAGCGAAGCGGGTTGCGTGGGGAGAGGATGAGCGCGGAATGAATGAACTTTCACACTAGCGCGGAAGTGAACGATATGCAGTCCGCGAGGACGACAAGCAGGGTTTGGGGAAGGCACTCCCCAACAAGTTTCCCGCGAGGGGCAAAACCGCAGAATTGCGGATTTTGGCACCGTGGTAGAAACTGCCCTGTGTGACTGCAAACTCCGGCGTGTACGGGGGCTTCTTATTTTCCGCTAATATAACGCTCGAAAAGGGCTTCCCTTCCCGCTGCACTACTAATATGACTTTTATCCGCTATTTGTAGCGAGAGATAGCGGGTAGTTTTCCTCGTCCACTCCCTACAACACTACATTTTGAAATTTGCCAAATAAAACAGGGATTCTTCTCTTTGATCTCCACTACGGGTAAAACACCCAAAATGCCAAACACCAATGCAGAAAAATTCCCCCTTACTTACTACTACAACCGTCAGGGAGCAAAATGGCCGGGAGCGGAGCCAGACAACCAAAAAGCAGTAAATCTTTTTCAAGACTTACTGCTTTCGCTGGCTGGGGGGTGCGGACAGAAAGTTGGACTTGATCACCTTGCGCAGCTGGCGGTTAAAACCCTCAATGGCATTGGTGGTGTAGATTAGCCTGCGCACCTCCTGGGGGTACTTAAAAGATGATGCTGTTCTGGATCTCGCTCTGGGGGAAGGTGGCGTAAATGGCTGCGTCAAACCCCGCTAAATTGTCGGTGTAGACAATAAAAACATCCTCTACTCCCCGGTTTTTTTAGACCATTGAGGACAGTGGCCCAGACTTGGCGCTCTCGTTTTCGCCAACCCACATCCCCAGGACGTTTTTCCGCCCATCCAGGTTGACTTCAATGGCGCGGACATGATAGTAGAAATACCACGGCGTAGATGGGCTCCAAAGGCCTCTGCTGCCACTCCTTGGCGATGGGCAGAATCTTGTCTGTGATTCGGCTGACTGTGCTGTCCGAGACAGAAATGCCGTAGATGTCCTGAATGTGAGCTTCAATGGCGGGTAGTCATGCCCTTGACGTACATGGACAGGATCTTTTTCTCTATGTCCTGGCTGATACTAGTCTGATTCTTTTTCAGCACCCGGGGCTCAAATTTTCCCTTCCGATCTCGGGGAACCGACGACACATTCACTTCGCCATAGCTGGTACGCAGCCTCTTGCTACTGTGGCCATTACGGCTGTTATCTGTGTTCTTGTTCTTGTAATCGTATTTGCTGTAGCCCAACTCGTCATCCAGCTCTGTCTCTAAGCCATTCTCCATGAACTCGACAATGGTCTCCTTGAACAGATTCTGGATGTCATCCATGCTGCCGATGTTTGCCATCTGCAGCAACTCACGGATCTTCTCTCGACGGGCATTTTCTTCCGGGGTACGGTTCTTTCTGGCCATTTGGAGCGTCTCGCCTGTTATTTTACGGAATAGAGGGACAGGCTACCCATTAAGTAATTGTGTTACTTTATGACACATGAGCAATTATCTCATGGAAGTCTATCCGCCTGCTTCTTTGACGGTTACTTATACTGGCTCTTCCCTCAGGAACTTTTCTAACCGTTCCAAACCAGCTTTAATGTTCTCCATAGAAGTAGCATAGGACCACCTCACAAAATTAGGTGCACCAAAGCCTGTGCCAGGTACTACAGCCACTTTGCCATACTGCAGGAACAAATTTCCAAAATCATCAGCACTCTGGATTTCTTGACCAAACAGCTTTTTACCCAGCAGCTTTTCAATGTTCATCATCACATAAAAAGCTCCTTCCGGTTTAATACAGCTTACCCCCGGAATTTGGTTCATCCGATCGACCATATAATCGCGTCGTGCCGCAAAAGCCTCACGCATTTTCTCTACTGATTCCTGGGACTCAATCAATGCTTTTGCAGCTGCTTTTTGTGAAATAGAACTAGGAGAGCCCGTACAATGACCCAAATAATTTCCAATTACCTTAGAAATGGCACTAGGGGCTGCCACATAGCCAATACGCCAGCCAGTCATGGCATAGGATTTGGATACTCCATTGACCAGTAACGTGCGTTCTTTCATTTCGGGGCTAATTGCAGCCAGGCTAACAAACGCTTCGTTATCATATACCAAGCGGCAATAGATTTCATCTGAAATAACATAAATGTCCTTCTCCACGCAGATTTCAGCAATTCGTTCTAGTTCTTTTCGGTTATACATCATGCCTGTAGGATTTGAAGGATTATTCAAAATCATACATTTTGTTTTTGGAGTAATTGCAGACACCAGTTTTTCTGGAGAAATTTTGAAGTTTTCTGCCTCACTAGCCTCCACTACCACTGGCACACCGCCAACCATCTGAATAAGCTCAATATAACTGACCCAATAAGGCGCAGGCAAAATCACTTCATCGCCAGGATTGACTAATGCACGCAGGGACACATAGACGCAAGGCTTTGCTCCATTGGATACTGAGATTTCACTGGGCTGGTAATCTACACCGCAGTCTTCTTTAAGTCGTTTGCACACCGCTTTACGAAGCTCCACAGTGCCGGTGGATGGGGTATACTTGGTCTCATTGTTTTCAATGGCAGCAATACCAGATTTCTTAATATACTCAGGCGTAGGAAAATCTGGCTCACCGGCACCAAACCCGATGACATCAAGGCCATCAGCTTTCATCTGCTTAAACATGGTATCAATTGCCATTGTGGTAGATGGTTTAATATTAAGCGCAATCCTTGATAGAGTTTTCATTCTGAGTGACCTCCTTTATTTTTGCAGGATTTCCTTCATTACTATACCATAAAATTAAATTATTAAAATCATTTGAGGGATTGCACGGGATATCAATAACTTATAATAGCGTCTGCTTTTGGTTATAATTTTCTATCTCGTAAAACTTTTTCTTTCAAACACGGAGTAAAGCCATCATTTAAAGCCTTGCAATTAAACAGCAACCAAGAGATCTTTCCTAAACCTTAATTTAAGCTATCGTATAAAATCATGGTGTATCGGTTCATAAAACATGCGGCGCACATCCTCCGGAGCACGACTCTGGCCTAATACCCACATCAATTTGGTCACCGCCGCCTCCATCGTCATATTATAAGCCTCCAAAACAGGATATCGCTTCTTCACTTGCTGTCCCACCTGGTAAACCTCCATATCACTCCCCTCATAGGGAACTTGTGTCATCATTAGAATGGTTTTCCCTGCTGCGATCCAGCGACCAATCGACTGGGCCAACTCACCATTTCCTCCACCGGGAAGTCCACCCACCCCAAATGACTGGCAAATGACTCCCTCATAGTCATCCATGAGTTGATCCAAAATCCTTCCGTGCATGCCAGGGATCAGGGTTAGAAGCAACACATTGGGTTCCATGTGATGAAAAAAAGTGGGAACTGCATTTTTTTCATAGGAAGTAACCCCGAGATACCGGATCAGTTTCCCATCTCGGATCACCGCAATATCCGGGTAATCCACACTGGAAAATGCATCATAGCTCTTCGTGCGCTCTTTCCGTGCCCGAGTTCCTATAATCACTCGCCCATGAAACACTAAAGAGACATCGTGGGAATCTGGATCAGACGCATACAAAATACTGTCAGACAAGTTTTTCCTTGCATCCGTGTCCGTGAGGGAAATTGACTTCTGTGCTCCGGTCAACACAATGGGCTTTGGCGAACTCTGGATGAGATAGGAGAGAGCCGATGCCGTATAGGCCATGGTGTCAGTCCCGTGTGTAATAACGAAACCATCATACTGGTCATATAATTTTTCAATAACCTGACTGATTTGTAGCCAGTGCTCCGGACCAATATTGGTGCTGTCCAAATTCATGAGCTGGAGCGTTTCCAAGTGGGTCCGGGCTGTGGCCTCAGGCACACATTCTAAGAGTTCTTGCGATGAAATAGCCGGTGCCAATCCCTGGCCGCTTTCTTTGGAAGCAATTGTGCCTCCCGTGGCAATCAGCAAAATGCGTCTCATCGAATTCTCCTCTCCTGTTTGAATGTTGTACCGCACGATGCTCCATTTTGCAATCAATGCTGGTTACTCCCGAACCTCTAAATGCAGCACATCTGGACGCGCATAGTGACCACATGGATCAAATTCCATCCGACTGGCCGGGACTTTTTCCATGTCCAAATCGGCGTATAGAATCCCCTCCCGGTCCCAAAGCGGTTCCATGACATAATGGCCAAATGGATCCACCACACAGCTTCCGCCTCTGCAAACCACCTCCGGCAAAGCCGCCAGTTCTTGCGGGCAATGGAGGTCCTTGGGGTAGGTGTCACTCGTAAAGTACATATTGCAATTTACAAAATAACAACGGCCCTCCAATGCAATATGCTGAATAGTGGCCTGCCACTCCGGATTATCATTCGTGTTTGGGGAGATATATAATGTAACCCCTTTCTGATAGAGCGCAACCCGAGCCAACGGCATATAACTCTCCCAGCAGATCAGGCTACCCATAGGTCCCCAGGGCGTGTCCGTAATTGGGAAATAATCCCGATCTGCATCTCCCCAAACAACTCGTTCCGATCCAGTTGGTTTTAATTTTCTGTGAATCGAATCTAGCTTCCCATCAGGGGAGAAAACAAGGTTTGTGTTATACAAAGTCGCGGTCACAGGATCCCGCTCTGAAACTCCGATACTCACATAGACTTTTAGTTCAGCAGCTACCTGGGAAATTGCCGCAGTTTCCTTACCAGGTACTAAAATGGAATTGTCGTAATAGCGTTTCCAGTCTTTGCGTCCTTCTTCACTACGGGCACCCACAGTAAATCCGAAGGTCATACCATAAGGATAGCCCGGAATAAAAAGTTCTGGCAAAACAACTAATTGTGCCCCTTGGCCAGCCGCAGTTCGGATTAGTTCGATGGCTTTCCGAGTACAACCTGTTTTATCAAAAAGTTCGGGTGCTGCCTGTACCACGGCAATCCGACAGTTGGATGTAAGATGATTCACAATAGCGCCTCCTGTATTATATTTAAATGTATGCTTTCTTTCTATTATAAACTTGTATTTTTATCACAAAGATATACTGATACGTTTGACTGCACTGATCGTTTTTAATATATCATATGAAATTTGCTTTTCATCCATTGCATGATACACTTCTATGTGTTCTTCAAATAATCACGGGCCAGTTGACACATAACCGCTGCGCCAGTGGGTATGGCCTGCTCATCAAACAGAATGCCTGCATTGTGGAGGGGAAGATGGGAAGCCGGAGTTTCAGACGCAGTACCAATTCGAAACATAGCTCCAGGCACCTGCTCCAGGTAGTAGTCGGTGGGGGCCATCTGGGAGAAGTCGGTGGCATCACTAATCTTCCAGTTCCGGTAGAGCCGCTCAATCATCAGCTCCAGTGTGTCAATATGGGGAGTGTCAAAATTCTTATAGACCCGGAAAATATCCCGCAGAAATGAGATGTGCTGGGCCAACGGGGTACCCCGAAATGCCGGTGGCACCTCTGGATCATCCGGCTCGCTGCCGTCGTTCCACTGCCTGGGCTCCAGCAGATTGATTCGCGTCTCCCCGCTGAGCAGATCCAAAAAGCTGCCCTCCAGATTGGTACACAGGTCCGCCATCTCATGTTCAGAGTCCAAAGAGATGACCGACTTTCCCGCCTCCAACACATTGCACAGCAAGAATTTCAGCAGGTAGCTCTTCCCTTGGCCGCTGTTACCCAGGATGAGCACGTTGGCGTTGGTCTTGTCTCCCGTCCGACGGTCCAGGTCCACAATGATGTTGGACCCGAATTTCTCTTTGCCCAGGTAGACCCCCCCTGGATCCGTTTTGCCGGAGTAGCTCATGGGATATAGATTGGCCACACTGGACGCAGGCAGGACTCGCTCTGCGAAGGAGCCAAAGGCATTCTGCCCCGCTGGGTTGACGGAGAGAAAACCGTCCCGCTGACGCAGCAGCAACGGATCACTCCCTAACTTGGATCGGATCAACCATGCACTCACCTGATCCCGCAGGGCACGCAGCTGCTCCTGGGAGCTTGCCGCCAATTCAATAAAAACAGAGCAGTGGAGCAGCGGTTCCTGCTCCCGGCGGAGATTGGTAATCAGGGTCACCACATCCTGAAGTTTGGCCTCAGCGGTGACGCTCTGTTTCATGTTGCTCAGGTTGCTGCGTTCCATCCTGGTTTTATTGGTCGCTGCATGGAGGATGGCATTCTCTTCCGCAGCGGTCACCTGCCGGGCAGCCAAGTGAAGGGTCACTCCTCCCAGCTCTCCTAAGCGGCGTAGAAGAGCCAACTCTTCCGTGCTGGGCGGATAGCTGCGCAGCACCATGACACAGCGATAAGAGCCGCCCAGAATATAGTGATCTGTGTTGAACTTCACTGCAGCCGGGGCAATAAGGTCCAGAAACTCTTTGGGCCGTTCGACCACAGGCTGTTTTGCCGGTGCAGTTTTCTTCTTTTTCTTATTGGCCATCTGTCATCACCACCTCTTCTCCATCCGCCTCTTCAAAGAAGTCCGTTGTCACATCGTGCTGATAATAAACGGCCAACAGGCGCTTGACATCCTGTTCCTCTGCCAAATGAACGGAGATTCCATGGTCGCAGAGGGCCTTCTCCATCTGCCGCAGTCCCGCCTCGTCAGGAATGACTTTTCCCTCAGGCCGCAGGATCAGCAAAAACTCTCGTGCAGATGCGGAGGCAAACTGGATCTCATCCAAATGCTTCAGGTCCTGCTGAAGCAGATTTCGAAGCGCTGGAACCGTCTCCTTATCCAACCGGGCCTGGTAATAAGCTTTATTGGGCTGGAAGGATTCTCGGGAGTCCAAGGCCATCAGTTCCACCGCCGGCTCCGCACGGAGCAGATTGGTCAGAGCTGTAATTCGGGCCCGCACCCCCTCCGCCGATAAAACAGTCAGATTATCCGGCCGCACCAAAAAGAACACCATCTCCCCGCGCTCCGTGGTTACGCCGTGGGCAGTGATCCGCTGGATGCCCATGAGCTGCCGGGTAGATTGGTGCTGTCGGAAGGCTAATTTTTCTTTTCGTTTCACAAATTCAGCCTCCATTCAAAGTACTGTTGCTGCAAGAGCAAAAAGCATGCCGCCCTGCGGAGGAAATCCAGGATACTGGAACCATCCACGCGAATGGAAAGAAACGCAAACAGGACAGTAATCACCAATGGGATCATGCTCATGCCTTGACTGAGCGCCAGGACAGAGAGCAAAAAGCTGACGCCGATGATCCCAATATCCCGCAGCTCCCAGAGCCAGAGCATGGGTTTTGCTTTTAAGTTTTCAGGGTAAATGAACAAGAAAACACCTCCAAACACAAGAGCAGGCCGCTATGAGATATCCCATAGCGGCCTGCTGTCCTTATTGGTTGTGGTCTTCATCCAGCGCTCTTTGGATACACGCCAGGAAGAAGGTATTCTGCTTCATATTGTGCTCTTTCAAGTATTCCTTGAATTGCTCGAACAGATCCACAGGCACCTGGAAGGCCACTGTTCGCTTGTCGTCCATGGTAGATTTTCCTCCTTGTTCGTATTCATAGAATTGTGTGATCAGCCAGGTCATGTATTGGCTTAGGTTCTTCCCAGATTTTTCTTGCTGCTCGCGCAGCTTGGTGTGCAGGGCTTCCGGTATAGGGGCACACAGATTTTTGACACCTTCTGACATAGTCTTAGTTCCCCCCTTCCTCCTTCATTTGATGGCAGATCTGCTCTGTCTCCTCCTGATCGAAGGAATACAGGCCGCCTGCCTCCAGTTCTTTTGCAATTCCTATGGCCAGCTTAAATCCAGCCGTAAAGCTCGCCAGGGAAATCTCGTCGCACAATATATTTTGCGTATCGATCAGATCCATCAGTTTTCGCCGATACAGTTGATCCAGGCAGTCTCGAACCTCTTGCCTGGCACTTTCGATCTTTGCCTCTAACTCAGTACATTCTGGTTCTTGGAAGAACCGCTGGTGTAACGCTCTCATATAGTCGTTCATGGCTTCACCTCGCATTTTGATTCCTTCTGTAATCGCAAAGCAAGCATACTCAAACATAAGAGAAAAAGCCATTCACAAAAGCAACTAAAAATACCCCTGAAACCCAAGCATAAGACATATGGCAATACGTTGAATCAGGTACTGTACACACGGGATTGCCACGCTGTTGCCCAGCGCCTTATACCGATTTGAGTCGGATGCCTTTGGAAGATTTGTCCATCCATCCGGGTAGCCCTGAAGCCGTTCACATTCCAGCGGTATCAGCCGGCGAATTAGATAGACTATGTCCTTTTTTGTCGGAAGGTACCGGAAAACAAGATCGGTCGCATCTTTATGCTGTCGCGCACTTTGCGTTCCCGCAATTACATCATTCTGAAATAAATCGACCCTCTGCCGCCGGAACACCGCATGATGGTCTGTCGCAGTCAGAGTGTACGCAAGATCCCGCTGATATCCAATTCCGTTCCCGCCATTTTGGGGCTGTCTATCAATTGCGTTGCCGGTGATGCAGTAGGTTTCCTCCAGAGCGGCAACCAGCGGAAGATTGTTTCCGCCGGTTCCTGCTCTCGCGGGTAAAGTGGGAGCCACCGCATGAGGACCGGTATACCTGGCATCAATCCCATGATTCTCAAATATCAGCGGCGCATGGCCGTGTACCTGAGCTCGCAGCGTACCAGCCTTCTCTTCTGTCACATCCATTACACTGCCGCCCTGGTCGTTCAGGCACAAAACCGTGGGCATGCAATTCCCGCTGGCGCTGCCCTTAAGGGTCGGGGCAGTTTCCTCTTCGTACCCAATACTTCCCGCTGATGCTCCGGCGCCTGCGGAGAATCCTGCCGCAAACATACCTGAATGCGCTTTCGTACACCAAATGCGGCGACTATCTCATTCCCGACCTTGTGTTATCGGACACCAAAGAGTACCATATCGGGAAATATGGCCGGTTGCGCCGTGCCTACTTAAAAGAACACCGGCCCATTCTGTATACCGATCTCATTGTCACTGAAAAGTTGTTTCCCCACTTGGAGGAAATCGACATCGCCTGTCGGGAGCGACTGGAAATCATTGAAAAAGCCATGATGCAGCAAGAGGGTGTCACGGAAACCCTGAAAACTGCCGACCAGATAGCATGGGTGCGCTCCATGAACTCCATCCACAACAGGGCCGAGGAAATCGTCCTGGCTGAGCTGGTCTACTGTTGAGGGAGGAAACGCTATGATTTTGGAAGCCATGTATAACGGGGAGTTTTATCCCTGTGAAACCGTTGTTCCCACGTCCCCGGAATACCGCAAGGCAGTCCAAACCTATGCGGCGTTGATGGAGCAGTTATCCCAGCGGCTCAGCAAAGAGGACTATGCTCTGGTGGAAGAACTCCGGGCGCAGAACGCTATCGCTCAGTACGAGGAAAGTGAGAGCCATTTCAAGTATGGCTTTTCGGCGGGGCTGATCGTAAGCGTCAAATAGAAATTTAGAAAAGCACAAGGGTGGAGTTTTGCCTCCACCCTTGTGTGCTGTTTCAGGTATGTACTTCTTTACGGCTGCCAGGATAAACGACCTTGGCTTTCTTGTAACCTCTCCAACCTAAGTGCTGGCCGCAGCGGTCACAGTAGGCTACGAACTCGCGTTCCAGCGTTATGCCACATCTGGGGCAGACATAATAGGCATGACCATTCGGGAATACCATCACTTCATTAACAAGGAGCTCCATGCGGTACTCAGCAAAGCGCATAAGCAGTTGCCATAGAAACGACGGAGAAAAGGATATCACAGACGATGCGTTGTGCGTAGTTTTCGGCATATCTTTTGCACTTCTTTTGCTGTCTGTTCCCATCATCGAAACTCCTCCGGGAATAGATCAGCAAATTCACATGAATAGCAAACCTTCATCTTCAACAGTTCGTTCCAGTCTGGAAATTGCACACCAGCTTCATACCGTTGGATCGTACGAATATCGCAGGAAAGATGTTCGGCAATTTGGTCTTGAGATACACCGGCTTTCAAGCGTGCCTGTTGAAGTGGGTTCTCAGGATGCCCTCCACATACTCGGACCGAAATGTTCTTTTTTTTTCATAATGCTTCCTCCTGTAAATTATAATGGGTGTGTTGCCCTTTCTAATTTTAGAGGAAACAATTTCCGTTTCAAACGGCACAAATGTCGGGTATATCGAAAAATGTAAAAACATGTCGTGCAGCAAGAGAAAACTGGATCTGCAGAAGCAAATCCAGTCAGTCCCTGTTGCCCGCGAAGCACACATCCGGCACGTTCTCCGGCATAAGCTTTGCCGCCCAGTCCGGTGTATCTTTACTCATTCCCGGCGCAGTCTGCAGCACCCATACCAGATACCGGAATGGGTCCAGCCCGTTCTCCTTCGCCGTCTCAATCATGCTGAAGATGATTGCACTGCCATGGGCCCCGTTGGGTGTGTTGGCAAACAGAAAGTTCTTTCGGTCCATTACAAATGGCTTAATACTGCGTTCTGCACGGTTGTTGGAGATCTCCAATCTTCCGTCTTCCAGATACCGGATCAGCCACGGCCATTGTTCGCGCAGATAGTGCAGAGCCTTTCCCAGCGCGGACTTCGGCGGAGCCTTTTTGGTTTCAGACCATGCCAACAAGGCGTCAAGAATCGGTTTTGCCCGTTCCTGCCGCTTTTTGTATCGTTCTTCTGCCGTTAAACAGGCAAACTCCTTCTCCAGCGCAAACAGGGCGCTGCAGTACCGCTGTCCCTCCAGCGCCGCACTGTCGGCCTGCTCCTGTTTGGGCAGAGAACTCACTGCTTCGTCAAATTTACGCCGCGCATGAGCCCAGCAGCCCACTACGCGGATCTGCTCCGGCAGGCTGTGGTAGCCGGGATATCCATCTGCATGAAGCCAACCCTGAAAGCCCTCCAGAAATACCTCCGCGTTCTTCGGCTTCCGGTTGGGACTGTATTCATACAGAACAATGGGATGTTCTGAGTCTCCGCTTGTTCTGTACAGCCACATATAGCTCTTGCTCTGGGCGGATTTTCCCGGTTCCCGCAGCACCTGCAGCGTTGTCTCGTCCGCGTGGAGCACATCACGCTGTACCAGCCGTTTGTGCAGCTCCTTGTACACCGGCTTCAGCCAGTCTTCCACTGCCCGCAATATCCAGTTGGACATGGTCTGCCGGGAAATTTTCACGCCCTGCCGGTTCCACTCCTGCTCCTGCCGGTACAGCGGGCTGCCCATGACAAACTTCTGCACCATGATATGGGCAATGGCCTCTGCTGAGGCATAACTTCCGGAAATAACGGGAGCAGGCTTCTCCGTCTTTACCACCGGCGTCTCTATGTTTTCTTCCTTGCAGTGCTTGCAGGCATATGTATAATACCAGTCCTCGCGGATCTTTACCTGAGCGGGGATCATAACCAGAGAACGCTGTACCTCTTTGCCAATCTCCACCATGGTCTCGCCGCAGGACGGACATCCCAGTTCTTCCGCGCTCATTCTGTGCTCCACGATTTCAACGGGAACATCCTCCGGCAGAACTTCTTCCAGTCTGGAGGAACGTTTCTGTCTGGTATGGGCAGCAACAGTAGTTGTTGCCTGTGCCCTTTCCTCTGCGGCCTTCCATGCCTCCGCCTCGTTAAACAGCAGACTCAGCTGTTCATAAGCATCTTCGCTCAGTTTTTCAGAGGAGGAACCAAACTGCTTTTTACGGGACAGCCGGATCGCCTCCATAAGCTGCTCTACCTGCTTTTCAAGCGCAGAGATCCGTGCTCCCTGCGCTTGAAATTTCTCGTATTCCGCACGGGAAATGCTTACCATCTCCGTGTTGCTTATCTGCTCGTTTACTACATTTTTCACGGATAAATTATACCATGAAATCGCTCAAAAGTCCAGCATTTTCAATAGATCGCGCCGTTTTTACTCACTCCAGCTTTAAATGCTTCGATGACCGACAGTTCTGTAACGGCCACCGGACCGTGACCCACGGCACTCCCATTGCCTATCTCATCAGCGGCGACTATCGGCATGAAAGCAATCTTCGCATGATCATCGAGGGGCGCAGCGAGGTGGGCGGCAACTACCTGTGCGGTGTAGCCACAGATGAGGGAGATCCTGCATCCGAAATTCAGACTCTGGCCGATGCTCTGGTGTTTGCCATGGAAAAGAAGCTGTCCCGCCCGGCCAACTTTTATGGTGTGGGCGGCATGAAGATCTTCCGTGACCTCATCTATGTGATGCAGGGTATGATGAAGGCTGACCACAAATTTTATAAGGCCCACGGCATCTACGACTTCCCTCAGAAGCAAAAGAAACGTATTTTGCAGATGAAACTGGTGGGCGCTATGCTTGCGGTTCCGTCGGTACAGAAAAAGATGAAGGGACAAATGAACCAGTATATCATTGGCCCTTACAAAAAAGTTGTGGAACAGGCAAAAGAGATTGGCAAATAAGATTATTGGACAAAAAAGCAGGTCCCCACGGAGGGGACCTGCTTTTCTGTTACATTAAGAATTCATCCGCGTGCATTTCCGCTTAAACATATCCGATTTCGGGTACAGAGCCGGAAATCTCACGGTAAAATGCTGCTGTCGCCGTTTGTATATATGGATTCAGCCACAGATTGCCGATTCCCAGAGTGAATATACACAGGATGTGCTAGCCAATGAAGCTGAAGTGCAGACAGAACAGCCGCCAACGGTTTCCTGTCATCAGCTCTTTGGAACGGGCAATGGCTTCACTGGCCGTAAGCTCAGGGTGCTCCGCCAAGATGAATTCCGTCATCGCATAGCTGTATGTGGCGATAATGCCGGGGACGATCAGCAGCAGGGTCCACAGCAGGATGTAGAGGCTCTGAAGAAAACGGGCCGCAGCCATCGTCTTCCAGTAGGGAAAATAAGCAAACAGGACATCAAAGGCCGGATTTTCCTGATCTACCATCCGCAAATTAAACCGCGCATACCCAACGCCAATGATGCTGCCAAGAATAAAGTAGGCCACAGCAAACACAATGGCAATCAGGATAAGATAAACAGCGCCTCCAATCAGGAATGTGCTCAGCTCCGGTCCCAATCCTTTGCTAGTAGAATAAATATTCTGTCCTGCAAGCTCCAGACTGGCGCTTGCACCCGCAGCATCGATATGGAATTTGATCTCAGGTCCATCCGAACTGATACCGCCCAGGAGCACTGCAACCAGACCAGCTGCAACCGCAAACAGCCATTTCCCTCGCAAGGAGTCTCTTGCAATACTGCGAAAATCAGCCGCGTATTTCATTTGGTCCTCCTTTCAGTCTGCACATTGCCGATTGGAACGGGACATTGACTTCTCTGCGCAAGCAGCACAGAGGTTCGTTCTGCGCAGATTCCAGTTCGTCAGCCATTCCCAGTGGGGATAAAGGGACGAATGGATGCCGCCACATTGCAAATGGGCATGGTCTGCAGCCATACACGACCCGGGCCGGTAAGGACCGTGTTGAACAGGCCCTCTCCGCCCAGCAGCTTGTTCTTCAGTCCGGGCACCTGCTGGATATCCATCTGGACGCCCGGCTCAAAGCCTGCCACATTTCCGGTATCCACAATGATCTGCTGGCTGGGCTTTAATTCATATTCCACCAATTCGCCATCGATCTCTACAAAGGCAATTCCGCGGCCGGACAGGCGCTGCATAATAAATCCCTCTCCCCCGAAAAAACCAGCCCCGAGTTTTTTACTGAAGTGGATAGAGAGTTCCACACCGGATTCCGCCGCCAGAAACGCGCTCTTCTGCACGATCATTTCCTGCCCGGGTGCAATCGTAACCACCTTGATCTGTCCCGGGAAGCTGGAGCCAAAGGCGATCATACCATCGCCCTGAGCCGTGTATGTATTCTGGAACATGCTCTCGCCGGAAAATGCCTTGGAGAACATCTTGCCAAGGCCACCGCCACGGGTATCCATTTTCATGTTGGGGCTCATCCAGACCATGGACCCCTTCTCTGTGATCATGCTCTCTCCGCTGGCCAGCTGGCAGATCACCACCGGCATGGGTTCTCCTGTGATTTGATACTGCATGGTTTTCCCGCCTTTCTGATC
>OLRK01001946.1_pt1 | contig 14685 bp, 14 predicted proteins | sample 1672911 | NCBI WGS metagenome assembly OLRK01 (sample SAMEA3136736, study PRJEB25190) | human gut metagenome | biome: human gut; feature: human-associated habitat; material: faeces | place: Austria | collected 2013 | reverse complement strand
CTTGCTTACCATATCGTCTGCTCTCCTTACTCATTCTTCTTACAAAATACCCCCCTGCCTCTTACTGACTTACTGAAGGTATTCTGCTTAAACTTCCTTAAGTCGATTTTATTACATCCAACTTCCCCTGTCAAGTTAAGACCTTGTTTTTTTAAGACTCTAAACGCCCTATAAACGCCCCTGCTCCCTCGCCTCTTTCAAAGAGTAAACACAGCCGCAGTAGCTCTGTCTGTAAAGACCATATTCAGCGGAAAGCTCCGTGGAGCGCTTATATCCATTTTTTTTCTTAAAATCCGATACAAGATAGGGGATCTTATATTCCTCTGCCAGCTCCCTTCCAATCTCATTCAGCTTCTGGGCATTCTTTAAAGGGCTTATGGAAAGGGTCGTAGTAAAGTAGTCAAAGCCGCCCTCTGCTGCCGCCTGTGCTGCCGCCGAAAGCCTGAGCCTATAACAGCAAAAGCAGCTCTCCTCCCCCTCCTTCTGGTTTTCTCTTCCCTTTACTGCCTCGTAAAAGACAGCAGGGTCATAGCTTCCCTCCAGAAAACTCACAGACCTTGCAAGCTCCATCTCACCTATAAGCCTCTGCTGCTCCTGCACCCGCTCCCTGTACTCTGTCTCCGGATAAATATTGGGATTATAATAAAAAACCGTAATCTCAAAATACCGGGAAAGATATTCCAGCACATAGCTGCTGCAGGGTGCACAGCAGCTGTGAAGCAAAAGCCTTGGCACCTTTCCCTGGCTTTCAAGCTGCTCTAACAGCTTATCCAGAATCTTCTGGTAATTTTCCTTCTGTTTTGGATGTTCCATCTCATTCTCCTACTGCACTACTCAAAAAGGAGCTGAACCATCAGCTCCCTTTCTTTCTCTCAGCGCTCAAACAGCGCAGCTTTTCATTACAGGAAATCACGAATCCGCTTGCTTCTCACTGGATTGCGCAGCTTTCTCAAAGCCTTGGCTTCAATCTGACGGATTCGCTCCCTGGTAACATTGAATTCCTTTCCAACCTCCTCCAGGGTACGGGGATGACCATCCTCCAGGCCAAAGCGCAGTACGATCACCTGGCGCTCTCTCTCCTTTAGATCGCCTAACAGGGCATCAATATGCTCCCGCAGCATAACGGATTCTACATTGCCCTCAGGAGTTACAACATTTCCATCTGCAACAAAATCACCCAGGTTGGAATCATCTTCCTCGCCGATAGGCGTTTCAAGAGATGCCGGTTCCCTGGCGATCTGCATGATCTCCATTACCTTATCTTCTGTCATATCAAGAGCCTTTGCAAGCTCTGCAACAGAAGGCTCATATCCCAAGTCCAAGGTCAGCTTGCGCTGCATCTTTGACATTTTATTGATCGTCTCTACCATATGCACCGGAACGCGGATCGTTCTTGCCTGGTCAGCCAGTGCCCTTGTAACGGACTGGCGGATCCACCACGTTGCATATGTACTTAGCTTATACCCCTTTGTATAGTCAAACTTCTCAACACCCTTAATAAGGCCCAGGTTTCCTTCCTGAACCAGATCAAGAAAACTCATCCCTCTTCCTGTATAGCGCTTGGCAATGCTGACTACAAGGCGCAGGTTTGCCTCGATCAGGCGCTCCTTGGCATACTCCTCCCCGGCAGTTTTTCGCTTTGCAAGCTCCAGTTCCTCATCTGCTGTCAGAAGCGGCACTGTACCGATTTCTTTCAGATACATACGAACCGGGTCTTCCGTTCCAATTCCTTCCAGCAAGTCCACTGCATCCAGGTCGATTTCTTCTTCCTCTGCATCTTTTATGAAACTGTCATCATCCAAATCCAGGTCCAGTCCAATATCCTCCAGAAGCGACGGGTCTTCATTCAATATGGTTTCATCCAGTACGGGAACTACGTCAATATTGCGGTTCTCCAGGTAACTGTAAATATGATCCATCTGCTCCGGTGATAAGTTGTCCCCGGTAAAGAAATCATTGATTTCGCCTGCATCCAGCGTATTGTGCTTGGTCTTTGCATGCTCCACCAGCTTTTCAAGTTTCTTTAAAAAATCGTCCTTTTCCAATGATAAACGTCCTTTCACTTAAAGGTAAATGTGGACACTCCCACAAATTATCATTATATACTATGATTTTTTATATTTCAACATCTTTCGACTATTTTTCACGTTTTTTTTGAAAACACTTGTAACAGTTCAGCCAGGGAGGGCATCTTCTACTCCTCCGTCATCTCAGGAAGTTCCAGGCGGTTATCCTGCAAAAGGATCTTTATCCTCTCCTTCAGGTTTCCAATCCTGACCTCAGTCCTTGCGCCGCCGTACTCTCCGTCTAAAACCCAATCCACCGGTTCTTTGGAATAGAACCGGATTGAGGAGGATTTAAAACGGTACACATATTCGTTAGGCTCCTCACGCAGAAACAGATAGGATAAAATATTGCTTAAATCTACCGGTGTCCTGGGCATGCGGACCAAAAGCACCTCAAATACCCCGTCATCCAATGCAACCGACTGATTTACAAGTCCCTTAAAGCCTCCTACGCTGACCGTGTTTGTCACCATTCCAAATACAAACTGCTCCTCCAAAACGCCGCCTTCCCACTCTACCTTCATAGGATAGGGCTTAATACCTGTAAGGCTTTTAACCCCCTCCAGCATATAGGCCTGATGTCCAAGAAGGTTTTTCCTGTCCTGAGGCGTGAGATAGGAAACCTCTGTAAATGCCCCAAAGGCAGCAATATACATAAAATAGCGGTCACTGCAGAAGGTGCCGATATCAATGGAAAAGGGGCTTCCGTCTACAATGCTCTGAGCTGCCCTGGCCATATGCTTGGGGATATTTAAGCTGGCCGCAAAATCATTGGTGGAGCCTGCCGGAATATATCCAAGAAGGGGAGGCTCCTTTAACTGCATCAGGCCGGAAATGGTTTCATTTAAGGTGCCATCCCCTCCGCTGCATACGATCAAATCCATATCCTGTCCGCTGGCCGCAACCGTTTTCATAGCATCCTGCTGGCACTGTGTCACATGGACATGGATATCATATCCCGCTTTTGTAAAAATATCCAGTATCTGCAGAAGATGGCCCTTTATCTGTTCCTTCCCGGAACGCGGATTAAAAACAAACAGCATTTTTTTCATATTCCAGTCTCCTTATTTAATGCAGCAGGCACACTTAAGATAGGTACCAAACGCATTGGGAAGAGCATAGGTTTCAAAAAGCTCCTGGGGCGATGCCAGAAAACAGCCCTCCAAAAGCGGGTGTTCCCTCCTCAAAACAAGCCGCAGGCCCCTCATATGCCACTCCACATGGGAAAAAATATGCTTTGCATCCGGAAGCGCTTCTGTCTGTTCTACATCTTCCCGAAAAAGCTTCAGGCTTTGAAGCACCTCTTCCTCCTCTTTAAATCCCTCCAGGCTGGGAAATTCATAGAGGGAGGCTAACAGCCCCTTAGAAGGACGTTTCCGGATCGCATACCTCCCCTTATATTCCAGCAGGAGCACTGTTTTTTCCTCCACCTTCCTGGCTTTTGGCGGTGATTTAAAGGGTATCTCCCTCCACAGGCCATTTTTTCCTGTAAGGCAGAGACTCGCCAGAGGACATTCACTGCATTTTGGCTCCCCTCCCGGGATACACACCAATGCCCCGATCTCAATGAGTCCCTGGTTATAGCTACTGGCCTCATCCCTTGGCATAATCTGGCGCAGCTGCCCCTCTATATCCGTTTTTACAGAAGCGCTGCGGATATCACGCCGATCTGCCAGAATTCTTGAAATAACCCGCAGCACATTCCCGTCCACTGCAGGCATAGGAATCTGAAAGGCAATGGAGGCAATGGCTCCGGCTGTATAGCTTCCAATTCCCGGAAGCTTTAAAAGCTCCTCATAGGAGGCCGGAAGCCTTCCTCCGTACTCCTCACAAACCCTTAAAGCTGCTGCCTTTAAATTCCGGGCCCTGTTATAATAGCCTAAGCCTTCCCACATTTTCATGAGATAATCATCCTCTGCCTGTGCCAGTGACTGAATCGTAGGAAAAGCATCCATAAAACGCTTAAAATAGGGCTTCACTGCCTCAACCCGGGTCTGCTGCAGCATAATTTCTGAAACCCAGACCCGGTAGGGCTCCGGATCTTCCCTCCACGGAAGTATTCGGGCCCTTGACCTGTACCAGGAAAGCAGAGGGCCTTCCATGGCCATTAAACGCTCCCTGGGCTCTAAAGGCGTATCTTCCTTTTCCAGCACTTGAAAATGGTCGTAAAAGTGTTCCGGTGAGCATACTTCCTTCTTATACATATCCATATATCCCCCGCACAGATACCTCTCCGGAAATAACAGCTTCCACCTTCCCATCTTCCCGCTCTACAAGAAGGCTTCCCGTATCATCAATTCCAAGAGCCGTACCCTCATACGATCCCCGCGGGTCCAGGATAGAGACCTGACGTCCTTTGTTTACCAGCATTTTGTTATATTCTTCCTTTAAGAGTGACATATCACAGGTCACCTGAAAACGGCTGTAATAATCCTCAAAGGCCTCTGTCACTGCCACAAGAAGGCTGCTTCGCTTTACATTTTTTCCCAGCTGGCATTTTAAGGAGGTAGCCTTATCCTCCAGCTCCGGCGCAAACTGCTCCGTATTGACATTAATGCCAATGCCTGTTACCAGATAACGGATGTTTTCTTCCTCTGTGCTCATCTCCGTCAAAATGCCGCAGACTTTTTTTCCATTTAAGACTGCATCATTGGGCCATTTGATCATAGGCGAAAGGCCTGTGACCCTCTCTATGCCCCTTACTGCTGCCATCCCTCCAAGCAAAGTCACCATAGACGCCTGGGCAGGTGCAAACTGAGGGCGCAAAATTATACTCATCCAGATCCCGGTGCCTGCCGGAGAATCCCAAACTCTCCCCCTCCGGCCTTTCCCTTCCCTCTGGCAGTCTGCAACTACCAGGGTTCCATGGGGCGCACCTGCCTCTGCCAGCCTTCTGGCCTGACGGTTGGTGGAATCTGTTTCATCAAAATATTCCAGCCTGGAACCGATCCAGCTTCCAGAAAGCTGGGAGCCGAGCTGGGAAGCCGTGATCACATCCGGCTCTTCCACAAGACGGTAGCCTTTATTGCGTACCGCCTCAATAAGATAACCCTCCTCCTCCAGCTGGCGTATTGCCTTCCATATTGCTGTGCGCGAAACCCCCAGCCTTTGGCATAGCTGCTGCCCTGAAAGATAATCTCCGCTTTGGCGGAGCATTTTTAAAATTTCTGATCTCATTTCCGCAATTCCTCGTTACAGCCAGATACTTACTGCGCTTAAAACGCCAAGAAGCCCAAGGCCGGCTGCCAGCAGCAATAAGAAAATCCCTTTACGGAACTGTTTCTTATCCCTGCCGCAGGTCTTGAGCTCAAATATACCGCTGATCGCATTTAACAGCGCTGCCAGCAAAAACACCAGAGGGAACAGCATAATGTTTCCCTCCGGGTTAATAAAGGACAGCACTGCCAGTATTACAATGGCAATTCCCAATATCAGGTGAGCCATATCCAGGAAAATCCCGGAACGGCGTTCACCCCTTCTTGACTGACCGTGCATAATCTCTCCTGTTAAACTTCCTTTAATGTGGCAAGCATCACTGCTTTAATAGTATGCATACGGTTTTCTGCCTCATCAAACACAACGGACTGGCTGGATTCAAATACCTCATCTGTAACCTCCAGCTCTGTCACATGGAAACGCTCTCCCATTTCCTTACCGATTTTTGTCTTCAGATCATGGAATGACGGCAGACAGTGAAGGAAAATGGCCTTCTGACCAGCCTGCTCCATAACCTCCCTTGTAACCTTGTAGGGGGTAAGGTCATGGATCCGCTCCTCCCACACCTCATCCGGCTCACCCATAGATACCCACACATCCGTATCAATAATGTCGGCTCCCGAAACCGCTGTCTTTACATCCTCTGTAAAGGTGATGCTTCCTCCGCTCTCTGATGCATAAGCCTGGCATTCCTCCACAAGGGCCTTATCCGGAAAATACTTTTCAGGGGCACAGGCCACAAAATGCATTCCCATTTTTGCGCAGGCGATCATAAGGGCGTTACCCATATTATAGCGCGCATCCCCCATATATACAAGCTTTAACCCTTTCAAAACTCCCAAATGCTCCCTGATGGTCAAAAGGTCCGCCAGCATCTGGGTAGGATGATCCTCGTTGGTGAGGCCGTTCCATACAGGAACTCCCGCAAAGGCCGCCAGCTCTTCCACGATTTCCTGGCCAAAGCCCCTGTACTCAATCCCGTCATACATGCGCCCTAAAACCCTGGCTGTATCCGCAATGCTTTCCTTCTTTCCGATCTGAGAGCCTGAGGGGTCAAGATAGGTTGTTCCCATTCCCAGATCATGGGCAGCCACCTCAAAAGCACAGCGGGTCCTGGTGCTGGTCTTTTCAAAAATAAGGGCCACATTTTTTCCCTTCAGATAGTCCACCGGTATTCCCTTTTTCTTTTTATCCTTTAAGTCTGCTGCCAAGTCCAGAAGATAGGTGATCTCCTCCGGAGTATAATCTTTTAATGTAAGAAAATTCCTGCCCTTTAAATTCATGGTCCATGCCTCCCTGCGCAAAATTAATATTTATGCATCTTTTATGCATAATATATCATGTTGTTTCCGCGCTGTCAAGCAGATTTCCCTGCCGGAGCTTCTCAAAAACAAGAGCGAGAAGCTCCCCGGGCCTGTAAAGGGCAAAGCGGCTGATACGGCATCTTTTTGCCAGCTCCTCTAAAATACCCAGGTATAGATCCTTATAATCCCAGTCATCCTTAAGCTTTAGAAAAGCTGCAGTCTCCAAAAAAAGCTGCTCCGTCATGCTGCGAAGCCTCCAGGGGCCCCTGTCCCTATCCGGTAAAAATCCAAGAAGGGATAAAAGCTCCTGTCCTTCCTTTAAAAGCAGCTGAAAGTAAAAGGGCTCCGGCTCCGGCGCATCCAGATAATACCAGCGTCCCTGGAGACCGTAGAGCATGCGCTTTGCATCAAAATACCCCAGCAGCTTGTTTTTCCTTGCACGCTTCCCGTCAAATTCCAGAATACCTCCCAAATCCTGCCTTGGTGCTATGTGATAAAGACTCACATCCTCCGGCACCAAAAGGCGGCGCTCCGTATCTACCCCCAGGCCATAAATGCGCACTACGATCACATCCTTATAGCCCCGCTCAAGAAGCACATCCACAGGCACATTGTTGGCTCTTGCGCCGTCCATATAGTACTTTCCTCCCAGGCGCTCCCTCCGAAAACCGAGTAAATATGCACTGGCAAGCAAAAAATCTGCCATCTGCCCAGAAGGCGCTTCCTTTAGATCCACAACCATGGATCTCCGCTCCGACATGGAGTAGGTAACGGTAAACAGCTCCCTGTGTGAATTCTTTATGGCTTCCTCATCTACCACAAAATCAATGAGCTCTCTAAGAGGGCCGATATCAAAGCCCCTGTTTTTAAAAATGCGCCCTGCAGCAGCAATAAGCTCGCCAGGATGGATCCCACCCAGCTGGCGCAGGCCAAAATTCATTAAAAAAGCCATCTGTTCATCATCTACATCCATGATCCTGGAATAGGATATGTTATCCCATATTTCCTCTGCCCGCTTTAAGTCATCCATACAGACAAGGGCGCCGTTTAAAGCGCCCACAGATGTTCCTGCTATTCCCTTTATGGAAATGCCTGCCTCCTTAAGGGCCTTCCATGCACCAATCTGGTAAGCCCCTCTGGCACCCCCGCCCTCCAGCACAAGGCCATACTCTTTTTCACTGTCAAGCAGCAGTTCCAAACGCATCCCGCCTTCCTACTATTTCCTGCCCTGACCTCTTTTTCGCCCCAAGAGAAATGCCAGAGGCCGTATGAGAAACAGGACCAGAAAAGACACCGCTGTAAATACCCAAAGCTGAAGCTCAAGACCGGCTCCCAGCTGTTTCGCCCCAAAGGCCGCCAGGGCCCCTGCTGCAAACCACAGGGAAACCAGGCAGCCGCAAAAAAGCTCAAGGCCCAGAAAGCCTGCAAAGCAAATCATCCATCCCATAAGGCCTGTACTTCCTTTCCGGCTATTTATCCCCTCCGGCAATCCTTCTCTGCCTTGCAGCCTCAAACATCAGGACGGAAGCCGCCACTGCCGCATTTAAGGATTCCACCCTGCCTGCCATGGGGATCTTGACACAGCAGTCTGCCAGGGCAGCAGCCTCATCTGTCAGGCCGTTGGCCTCGTTGCCGATCATAAAGCCTACAGCTTCAGTATAAACCTCTCTGTCATAATTATTCGCCCCTTTAAGATGGGCTGCAAATAAACGGACTCCTGCCTGCTTTATCCGGCGGCAGGCGTCCGGAAAGCTGTCTGCATATACAAAGGGCACCCTTAAAACGGAGCCCATGGTGGAACGTATTACCTTTGGATTATAGATATCGGCTGTATCCCTGCTCATAACAATGCCTGTGATCCCTGCGCCTTCCCCGGCCCTCACAATGGTCCCCAGGTTTCCCGGGTCCTGGATATTTTCAAGCAGCATTAAAAAGCATTTCTGCCCGCCTGCCAGCATATCCTCCAGCTTATAATCCTTCTGGCGCACTACAGCAAGGACACCCTGGGGCGTCCTTGTGTCTGCCATTACCTTCATAACTGCATCCGTCACTGTCTCGTAGGAATAGCCCTCCAGCCATTTCCGGTTCTCAGGCTGTGAAAGGAAGGCTTCCGTCACATACAGGCTTTCAATCTCCTTTGGGGCATATTCCCGGCATATGCGCAGCCCCTCAGCTACATAAAGCCCCTCCTCCCTGCGGGCCTTTGCCTTTGCACAGAGGTTGACCACATGGCGCACCTGCTTGTTGGATGTACTGTTAATCATGGAGGTCCTCCTCTTTTTTTATACCTGCTTCCAGCTCATCAAGCTCCTTCAGCCACAGACGGCTGCAGGCATCACTTGGCATGCGCAGATCCCCTCTTGGAGAAACAGCCACAGAGCCTACCTTTGGTCCGTCCGGCAGACAGGAGCGCTTAAACTGCTGGGAAAAGAATCTGCGATAAAATACCTTCAGCCATTTCATGATCGTCTCCTGACTGTACTGCCCCTTAAATGCTGCAAGGGCCAGACGGAATATTTTTCCCGGGCCAAAGCCGCAGCGCAGCACATAATACAGATAAAAATCATGAAGCTCATAGGGGCCTACCAGATCCTCTGTTTTCTGGGAAATCTTCCCATCCTCCGGCGGAAGAAGCTCCGGACTCACCGGCGTATCAAGCACATCAAAAAGCACCGCTGACAGCGCTTCTTCCCCACAGGTATCCGCATAATAGCGCACCAGATGGCGCACCAGGGTTTTAGGTACAGAGGCATTTACGCCATACATGGACATATGGTCCCCGTTGTAGGTAGCCCAGCCCAAAGCCAGCTCCGACATGTCCCCGGTACCGATCACCATTGCCCCCAGCTGATTGGCAATATCCATAAGGATCTGGGTGCGCTCCCTGGCCTGGCTGTTCTCATAGGTCACATCATGCCTGTCCATGTCATGGCCAATATCGGAAAAATGCTGGAAAACAGCAGCTTTAATATCAATCTCCTGCAGGGTGGCGCCTACCTTTTCTGCCATAGTGCAGGCATTCTGATAGGTGCGGTCTGTGGTTCCAAAGCAGGGCATTGTAACGCAGTGTATACGGTTTCTTGGAAGCTTTAACAGATCAAAGGCACGGACTGCCACAAGCAGGGCCAGGGTAGAATCAAGGCCCCCGGAAAGTCCAAGCACTGCATCCTTACAGCCTGTATGCTCCAGCCTCTTTTTAAGGCCCATGGCCTGAATGGAAAGGATCTCTTCACACCGCTTGTTTCTCTGGCTCTCGTTTCCCGGAACAAAGGGGGCCGGATCCACATAGCGCAGAAGCTTCTGGTTTTCCTGCTGACCCATGGTAAACTCCACAACCACATACCCCTTCTCTTTGCGAAGCTTCTCTGGAGACGGGAAGGTCGTCATCCTGCGGCGCTCTCCTTCCATGCGCATTACATCCACATCTGCGCAGATGCTTTCATTGACAAACCGGCGGGACTGCACAAGGCAGGTTCCGTTTTCCGCAATGATATTCTGTCCTGCAAATACCAGGTCCTGGGTTGATTCCCCCTCACCTGCATTGGCATAGACATAGGCGCACACCAGCCTTGCAGACTGGCTGCATACTAATTCATGACGGTATATATCCTTCCCGGTCGTTTCATCACTGGCAGAGCAGTTGACGATCAGGGTAGCTCCTGCCATGGCATGAGAAATGCTTGGAGGCGCCGGCACCCATAAATCCTCACAGATTTCCGCCGCTACCGTAAGCTCCGGCATGTTTTTGCACTTAAAAAGAATGTTTGTGCCCATAGGGACCTGATCACCGTCCCACTCCACCATGACCGGAATTTCATTTCCGGGCCAGAAGTTGCGGGCCTCATAAAATTCCCCATAGTTTGGAAGATGGCGCTTGGGAACAAGCCCCAGCAGATGGCCGTCCTTTAAAGCTGCCGCTACATTGTAGAGCTTTCCCTCCTGTTTCCAGGGAAGTCCTACAAATACCAGAAGCTCCTTTCCCCTGGTTGCTTCCTTTATTTCTTTTAAAACCTCTTTTGCCTTATCTAAAAGGGCAGACTGGAAAAATAAATCCCCGCAGGTATAAGCTGTAACACACAGCTCCGGAAATGCCATGATCTTTACGCCTCTGGCAGAACCCTGATCCATAAGCTCTATGATCTGCTGCCCGTTATATTCCGGATCAGCAACCCTGACTTTTGGAGTGACTGCCGCTGTCCTTATAAATCCATCCTTCATGCTGATGCCTCCACAAAATACTGTTTTGGACTAAGTATACCACAATTTCCCTTTTCTGTGAAAGAAAAAATTCCTTGACTCTTTTCCCGGGTTGCAGTATACTAAAGCTACTCAGAACATTTGTTCTGCGCGTCACAGGAGGCCCTGCACCACTACTACCACACTTGCCAGGGTCTCTTTTTATGTAACAGTTCAGCCAAGGGGCATCTTCTGAACTGTTACCTTTTTATTTCATTTTCTGCCGGAGATTAAAAAATGATACATGAATTTTCAAGAACTGAAATGTTGATCGGAACCGATGGCTTAGAGCGCCTCTCCCGCTCCTGTGTTGCCGTATTTGGAGTAGGAGGCGTAGGCTCTCACGCCATTGAAGCCCTAGGGCGCAGCGGTGTCGGAAAGCTGGCCCTGGTTGATAATGATACCGTTGCCCTTACAAATATAAATCGTCAGAGTATCGCCCTTCACAGCACCCTGGGCCGCTTTAAGACACAGGTGATGAAGGAAAAGCTGACGGATATCAATCTCAATGCCCGGGTAATGACCCTGGAACAGTTTGTGCTGCCGGAAAACTTAGAAGCCGTCTTTGAGGAGATTTACCGGGAGCTTGGCCCTGTAGACTACATCCTGGATGCAATCGACACTGTAACTGCAAAGCTGGCCCTGGTTGAATATGCCGGACTGCGGGGAATCCCGATCATTTCCTCTATGGGTACCGGAAATAAGCTGCACCCCGAACTCTTCTCCATTAGCGACATTTCCAAGACCTCTGTGTGCCCTCTGTGCCGGGTCATGCGCAAGGAGCTAAAGAACCGCGGGATCCATCACCTTACAGTCTGCTGGTCTCCGGAAAAACCCCTTGTACCGTCTGTTACAGAGGAGGATACAAAAAACCGCCGTGCAACTCCCGGAAGCATCTCCTTTGTCCCTCCTGTGGCGGGCCTGATGATTGCCGGTGAAATTGTACGGCGGCTGTCAGAAGCCTGATACACCTGTGTTCAGGCCCCCCTATTTCATAGGTGCCCGGTAAAAGCTTCCCACAAACTGCTGGGTGCGAAGCACATTGATAATAATGCGGGGGTCTGTTTCCTGCATAATACGCACTGTGTCATTGATCTCATAGGAAGATATAACTGTATTTAAAAGATACATTTTTTTCTTGCTGTAGCCCCCTACAGCCTCCACGCAGGATATTCCATGGCGCGACTGCCCTATATATGCCTCCACAACCTCCGGCCCCATCTCCGTTGTGGCCTGGAGTGTGACCAGCTCATAATGATGATGGAAGGCAGAGATCATCCTTGTAGCAACAAACTGGAAAATGATCGAATATCCTGCCGGTTTCCAGCCTAAAAGGACACCGTACAGGCAGTACATCACTGCATTGGCAAAAAACACCTGACTCCAGATGGAACGCCCTGTTTTATTGGATACATATAATGCGATAAAATCTGTTCCTCCGCAGGAGGCATTTCCCCGCAGTGCCACTACAGTCCCTGCTCCTAACAGTACGCCTCCAAAGATCACATTCAGAACTTCGTCTGTAAAAATAGGCTGAAAGTCAAATATCTGGAGAAAGGTACTGGTAAGAAATACCTGCAACAGGGAAACAGCCGTAAAGCGAATGCTGATCCCCTTACAGCACATAAGAGCTACCGGTATATTAAGGGCCAGCATCGTAAACTGCATAGGGATCGTGATCCCCTTTAAAGCCCCTACCTTTTCAAGAAGCATTGCCACCCCCGTAAAGCCTCCGGATATGATACCCGTAGGCTCCATAAATACCATCAGGGCATACGCCTGAAGTGCCGCTGACACAACAACTGCTCCCAAGGTGATCGCCAGCCTCACACGGCTGTCCTTTCTCCAACGGTCAAACACTGCCATTATCTTTTTCATAAATTTCATCTGATAAAATCTCCCTCTAATACAATTCTGATATAGTTTTATAACCGCTCAGCATCTTTATATGACATAATTATCCTTCATGTTTTTCTGCCACTGCACAAGATCATCCAAAGTATACCGCTCTACCACCCCTTTTATGGCCTCATCCAGCTCCTGCCATAATCTTAAGGTCACGCATTCCTGCCTGCGGTTACATATATTCTCCCCCCCATTTAAGCATTCCACCGGCGAAAGATTTCCCTCCACCACCCTTAATATCATCCCCACCGTATACTCTGAAGCAGGATGAGCCAGAAAATAGCCCCCTTGATTTCCCCTTATGCTTCTCACATACCCTGCTCTGGACAGCATGGAAATGATCTGCTCCAAATATTTTCCGGAAATTTCCTGCCTTCTTGCAATATCCTTAATTTTTACTGGCTCCCCATCCCCATGGATTGCCAAATCTACCATTGTCCGAAGGGCATAGCGCCCCTTTGTCGATACCAGCATTGTCTGTCACATCCTTTAAACTATATTGTATTTTAGCTCTGACGCCCCTCTATGTACCATACATACAGGGAGGGCTGTATAATCCCTCCCTTATCATACTATTCCTGTAGGAAATATGTCAACCTGAACTTTGCTTTAAACTGACCTTTCATCATAGTATTTGTCTATTACTCCTATTTCTGTGAATGAGGCAGCCTGCCTCTGAAAAACCGCTTTTTCAGCTCATTCCAGCGAAAGGGGATCAGGGGATAAATATAGCTTTTTCCTGCAATGGTGCGGTTAAACACAATGGTGCAGATTGTAAATACGGTTCCTGCCACGTAGCCCCACAGCCCCAGTGAGGCAGTGAGGATCAGTATAATGATACGCATAAATTTCATGGCGTAACCCAGCTCAAAGCTTGCCTGGGAATAATTGGCTATAGTCACAAAGGCCATATACAGCATAGTTTCACTGTTAAACCAGCCGGATTTCACCGCGTATTCCCCTAAAACAATACCGGCAATTACACTTAGAGGCGTTGTCAGCATACTTGGGGTATTGACTGCCGCAAGCCGCAGCCCGTCAATCGCAAATTCCAGAATCAGAAGCTGCCAGATAAGCGGCACATGGGTAGGGTCAGACAGCCGGATAAATTCAAGCCAGTCCGGAATCAGATGGGGATAATTCATAAACATAAGCCAGGTGGGCGTCAGCATCAGAGATAAAATGGAAATAGTCATCCGAGTCAGCCGCAGATAGGTGCCTGTAATAGGCGGAAAATAATAGTCATCTGCCTCCTCGATTATATCAAATACAGAGGAGGGAAGTATCATAACCGACGGCGAATTATCCACCAGGATAATAATATTCCCCTCTAAAAGAGAAGCCGCTGCTGTATCCGGACGCTCAGAAAATTTAAACTTCGGAAAAGGATTAAACCATTTGTAAGGAAACAGGCCCTCTGCCAGGCTTTCCTGATTCATTGTAAGGGCATCCACCTCCAGGCCATTGATGCGTTCCTGGATCAGCCCCAAAAGCTGCTTATCCACCCTTCCTTCCATATAGCACACTACAATATCCGTATGGGAGCTTTTCCCTGCACTCATATACTTCATAGTAAGTTCCGGATCCCGGATCCTGCGTCGGATCAGCGCGGTGTTGGATATAAGGGTTTCCACAAACCCATCCCTGGAGCCCCGCATTACCTTATCCTTATCCGGCTCCTCAACGCCTCTTGCCGGATAGGTGCGGCAGTCAATGGTAATACAGTCCCCATATCCATCAATAAAGAGGCAGGGCACACCGGAAAGCAGCTGGATTATCATATCCTCGCTGTCCTTCAAAAGCCCTACCTCGCCGTAAGGGATATAACGCTTTGAAAAATCATGGGCATCCTGGGGCATATCATCCTCCCCTACCCCTGCCATAGCTAAAAGCAGCTTTAACAGCGTGTCGTCCTTTGTAAAACCGTCTATAAAATAGAGGCAGGCCTGACGGCCTCC
>OLRK01001944.1_pt1 | contig 14694 bp, 18 predicted proteins | sample 1672911 | NCBI WGS metagenome assembly OLRK01 (sample SAMEA3136736, study PRJEB25190) | human gut metagenome | biome: human gut; feature: human-associated habitat; material: faeces | place: Austria | collected 2013 | reverse complement strand
ACCTTCTCCACCTGAATCTCCGGCAGGAAGTTCATCATCTCCATGGGGAAATCCCCAGCCAGGACAATGCAGTCTGAAAAAAGCGCCTTATAATCCAGTATGTCCCTGGGATGCGGTTTTAAAATCACCTGCGCCCCTTTTCCATATTCCGCAATGATATCCCGGAAAATCCGCTCCCTCGTCTTTAAATCGCACAGCGGTTCCGTCAGTATCAGAATCTTTTTCTCATGGTTCCGGCCCTGTGTCAGCTGCCAGACCAACTCCTCTTTATTCTCCAGGAAAATCCCGAGCAGGCAGTCCTTATCCGCCTCAGAATAGACGGCTACGGACTTGATCCCCATTTCCCGGCAGGCGCGGATGATGCGCACCGCGATCTCGCCTCTGTTTGCCACTAAAATCTTATTAAACATAGGTCTCACCTTAACCAATCATGAATGTAAGCTCCGCCGCAACGGCAACCTTGCCGTCCACGGTAGCCGTTGCCTTGCCGACTCCTACTGGTCCCTTCTGCTTGATGATCTCGCACTCCAGTTTCAGCTTGTCCCCGGGAACCACCTTTTTCTTAAACTTGGCGTTGTTGATGGCGCCGAAATAGGCCACCTTGCCCTTGTTCTCCGGCACGCTTAAAATCGCCACGGCTCCGGCCTGAGCCAGGGCCTCCACGATCAGCACGCCCGGCATCACCGGCTCCTGAGGGAAATGCCCCCGGAAGAAATCCTCATGGAATGTTACCGCCTTGTATCCTACGGCTCTTACCCCCGGCTCCAGCTCCTCAATGCAGTCCAGCAATAAAAACGGGTGTCTGTGAGGGATGATCGCCTCAATTTCCTTTACTCCCAGCATATCTTCTTCTCCTCCTGCCGTCCCGGCGTCTCCGCCGTCCGGCCATATCTAAGCTTTGAAAACGGGACCCTGTAAAAGAATCCCGCTCCAGCATTTCCAGTCTTTTCAGTTACCGGATGCGGAATAACGGCTGACCGTACTCCACAACCTCCTCATTTCCGACCAAAACGGCCTCTACAACGCCGTCGTACTCGCTCTCGATCTCGTTCATCAGTTTCATGGCCTCGATGATGCCTAACACCTGTCCCTTCTTCACGGTGTCGCCCTCTTTTACGAACGGCTCCGCGTCCGGGGAGGACGCGCTGTAGAAGGTTCCCACCAGGGGAGAGGGCACTACCTTGTCGGAATGGATCTCTGCCTTTGCCGGGGCAGCCGCGGGGGCGGGAGCCTCAGCCACAGCAATGGTCTCCACGGCAGTCTCCGCAGCCGCGCCGGCTACACGGACTACCTTCGGTCCTTTTTTCTTGATGGAGATCTTCGTATTGCCCTGCTCTAACTCAAAGCTGGTGAGGGAATTCTCCGACACCGCCTGGATTAACTGAATGATTTCATTAATTTCCATAGCCTCTGCCTCCTACTCCGCGAATTTCTTTACCAGAAGGGTTGCGTTGTGACCGCCAAAGCCCAGGGAATTGGAAATGGCACAGTTGACATCCATGGCCACGCCCTGTCCCTTCGTGTAGTCCAGATCGCACTCCTCATCGTCTACCTCCAGACCAGCCGTCACGTGCACGTAGCCGTCCTGAATGGATTTTACGCAGGCGATAAACTCCACGCCGCCGGCCGCTCCTAACAGGTGGCCGATCATGGACTTGGTGGAGTTGATCTTTACGTCATAGGCGTGATCGCCTAAAGCCAGCTTGATAGCCTTCGTCTCAAACAGATCGTTGTGGTGGGTGCTGGTGCCGTGGGCGTTTACATAGTCCACGTCCTCCGGTTTCATCCCAGCATCCGCAATGGCAATCTCCATGGCCTTGGCCGCGCCGCTGCCGTCCTCCGCCGGGGAGGTGATGTGGTAAGCGTCACAGGTAGCGCCGTACCCGGCCAGCTCCGCGTAGATCTTCGCGCCGCGGGCCTTCGCGTGCTCTAAGGACTCCAGAACCACGATGCCGGCTCCCTCTCCCATCACGAACCCGTTTCTCTCCTTGTCAAAGGGGATGGAGGCACGTTTCGGATCCTCTGTGGTATTTAAAGCGGTCAGAGCCGCGAATCCGGCCAGGCCCACCGGGGTAATGCTGGCCTCAGCTCCGCCGGCTACCATCACATCCGCCTCGCCGTACTGAATCGCCCGCAGCGCCTCACCGATGGAGTGGGTGCCTGTGGCGCAGGCCGTTACCACGTTGGTGTTCTTTCCCTTTAAGCCGAACTGGATGGCAATGTTTCCAGCCGCCATATTGCTGATCATCAGGGGCACTAACAGGGGGTTTACCCGGCCCGGTCCCTTCTCCAGCAGTTTCTTATACTCTCTCTCGATGGCCTCCAGGCCGCCGATTCCGGAGCCGACGCACACACCTACGCGGAAGGGTTCTTCCTTCTCCATATCAATGCCCGCGTCCTCCAGCGCCTCCTTGGCGGCAGCTACCGCGAACTGGGAGAAACGCTCCATTCTTCTGGCGGTCTTCATATCCATGTACTTTTTCGGATCGAAATCCTTTACCTCGGCAGCCAGTTTCGCCTTGTACTCCGTGGTGTCAAAAGTGGTTACAGGGCCGATTCCCACCGTACCGTTCTTTAAGCCGTTCCAAAAGCTCTCCACATCATTTCCGATGGGCGTAATGGCGCCCAGACCGGTCACTACTACTCTTTTTTTCATAAAAACTTTCTCCTTGCACTCTCAGCCGCTTAAAAAGCGGCCCTCCAGCGGGGAAAACGGCTTACATCGCCATTCCGCCGTTTACGTTGATTACCTGTCCCGTGATATACTTCGCGTCATCGGAGGCCAGGAACGCCACAGTTCCCGCGATGTCCTCCGGCTCGCCCATGGACTTCATGGGGATCTGCGCCAGAATGCCCTCCTTCACGGAATCGGAAAGCACATCCGTCATATCCGTGGTGATAAATCCGGGGGCGATGGCGTTTACCGTGATGCCGCGGCTGGCCAGCTCTCTCGCTGCCGTCTTTGTCATGCCGATGACGCCGGCCTTGGAGGCGGCGTAGTTCATCTGGCCCGCATTTCCCATCACTCCGGAGATGGAGGAAATGTTTACGATCCGTCCGCCCTTCTGCTTGATCATCTGACGTGCCACGTGGCGCATACAGTTGAAGGCGCCCTTTAAGTTGGTGGCGATAACCGCGTCAAAATCCTCCTCGGACATCTTCATGAGAAGGCCGTCCCTGGTGATTCCCGCGTTGTTTACCAGAATGTCGATCCTGCCGTACTTTCCGATGACGTACTTCATCATCTCCTCTGTGCCCGCGAAATCCGCCACGCTGCACTGATAGGCCTCCGCCTTTCCGCCAAAGCCCTCAATCTCCTGTACGACAGCCTCTGCTTTTTCTCTGGAACCGTTGTAGTTTACGATCACCGTGGCGCCGTCCTTTGCCAGCCTCTCAGCGATGGCGCGGCCGATTCCGCGGCTGGCCCCGGTCACCAGGGCTACCTTGTTCTCCAGCATATCCTACCTCCTAAACCGTTTCCCCAAACCGGAAACCTATTCTAACCCGCTCTCCTTTAAGGCCTTCACCCCGTCAAGCGTCTCTATATTAATGACTTTTACATCTCTTGTGATCTTCTTTATGAAACCGGCCAGGGTCTTGCCCGGTCCGATCTCGATGAAGGTATCCACCCCGTCTGCCAGCATCGCTCTCACGCTCTGCTCCCAGCGCACGGAGGAAGAAACCTGTTTTGCCAGAAGGTCTTTGACCTCCTCTTTTTCCGTTACATAGGAAGCGGTCACGTTTGCCACGTAGGGGATCTCCGGCCGGCCAATCTCCACGCCGTCCAGGAACTCGCCCAGCTTTTCTCCTGCTTCCTTTAACATTCCGGAGTGGAACGGTCCGCTCACGTTGAGCATGATGGTCCGTTTTGCCCCGGCTTCCTTCAGCTTTTCACAGGCCAGCTCAATGGCCTCTTTTTTGCCCGAAATTACAATCTGTCCAGGACAGTTGTAATTGGCAATCCATGCGTCCGGGATGTCCTTCAGCACTTCCTCGATCTTCTCCGCATCCATAGCCAGCACGGCGGCCATGGCCCCGATTCCCACCGGGACTGCCTCCTGCATCAGGATGCCTCTCTTTCTGACGGTGGTGATTGCATCATCTGCGCTCATCACGCCTGCGGCGTAAAGAGCGCAGTATTCTCCCAGGCTCAAGCCTGCAGCCACGTCCGGCCGGATGCCGGTCTCCTCCATCAGCACCTTCATCATGGCAATGCTGGTGGTCACCATGGCCGCCTGGGTGTACTCGGTGATGTCCAGACGGTCATTTTCCGTAAAGCACAGCTCCGGCATGGAAAATCCAAGCAGCTCGCTGGCTCTGTCAAATACCGCTTTTCCGGTCTCGGTTCCTTCGTAAAAGTCCTTGCCCATGCCGGCCTTCTGCGCGCCCTGGCCTGGGAAAATAAATGCAATCTTACTCATTTTTTATCTGGCTCCTTTTAAAAGCGCTTCTGCCTGCGCCATCATCTCGTCAATAATCTCCTTGCAGGACTGCTCCTTGTCGATCATTCCTGCGATCTGGCCCGCCATCACGGTGCCGTGAGCCACGTCGCCTTCCACAACCGCGTTTCTCAGCGCGCCGAGGGTTAAGTACTCTAACTCCTCGAAGGTTTTGCCCTCCTGCTCCAGTTTCGTGTACTCTCTGGTCATCTGGTTTCTTAAGCAGCGCACGGGATGGCCGTGGCTTCTGCCGGTGACAACGGAGTCGATGTCCTTCGCCTTGATGATCCTCTGCTTGTAGTTCTCGTGCACGATGGACTCCTTCGCAACCACGAAACGGGTACCGATCTGCACCGCCTCTGCGCCCAGCATGAACGCAGCTGCCACTCCCCTGCCGTCAGCGATGCCGCCGGCAGCGATCACGGGGATATTTACCGCGTCCACCACCTGGGGAACCAGGGTCATGGTGGTCGCCTCGCCGATGTGTCCGCCGGACTCGGTGCCTTCCGCCACTACGGCGTCAGCGCCGGCCTTCTCCATCATTCTGGCAAGAGCTACGCTGGCTACGACGGGAATGACCTTAATTCCTGCCGCTTTCCACATATCCATGTACTTTCCCGGATTTCCGGCTCCGGTGGTAACCACCTTTACGCCTTCCTCCACCACAACCTTCGCCACGTCGTCGGCGTGAGGGCTCATGAGCATCACGTTGACGCCGAAGGGCTTGTCCGTTCTCTCCTTGACCTTGCGGATGTAGTCCCGCACCACCTCGCCGGGAGCATTCGCCCCGCCGATGAGGCCAAGTCCGCCTGCTGCGGAAACGGCGGCTGCCAGATGGTACTCCGCCACCCAGGCCATTCCGCCCTGGATGATCGGATGCTCAATTCCGAGAAGTTCTGTGATTCTCGTATTCATTAGTCCTCAACACCCTTTGCTTTCAGATAATCCATAACGGATCCAACAGTGGTCAGTTTCTCCAGCTCCTCAGCGGGGATCTCTACGGAATACTCGTCCTCAAGAGCCATCACCAGCTCAAACAGATCCAGGGAATCAGCGCCCAGATCCTCTTTGAAGGAGGAAGCCTCCGTTACGCTCTCAGCGTCTACTCCTAACTGCTCTGCGATCATCTCTTTCATTCTCTCTAACATGGTTTTAATCTCCTTTTTTGGTTTATTTTGTTTTTTTCTTTCAATACTCTATTATAGCAAACGGCCGCGCCGTTTTCTATCTATTTTTGCGCAAAATATGAAAGTGTTCTCTGCTGCCCGCGCCGGTGCCGAAGCGCGTCTGCGCCGGCAGTCCTTTTCCCTGTGCGGGGCGCAGGCTTTCTACCACTCCAGCAGCGCCGCTCCCCAGGTGAGGCCAGCTCCAAAGCCGGAAACGACGATCTTGTCGCCCTGGGCCAGCTTTCCTTCCCGGTTTAACTCGTCTAACAGAATCGGGATGGTTGCTCCGGAGGTGTTGCCGTATTTCGCGATATTCATGGGGAAACGCTCCACCGGCAGTTTCATCCGTTTCGCGATGGCCTCCACAATCCGGTAATTTGCCTGATGCAGCACGAAATACTTGATTTCCTCTTTCTCCAGGCCGTTGGCCTCCAGCAGCGCTCCGGTGCACTCCGGCACCTTCTTCACCGCGAATTTGAAAATCTCCTGGCCTTCCATGGTGGTAAAGCCTACAGTGGGAAGTTTTCCCGTGAGGAAATTGTCGTTGGTTCTGGAGGGACATTCCATGGATGCCGCGCGGCTGCCGTCAGAACCCATGACCGCACGGTAGCCCTGGCCTTCCTCCGCGGAAACGACCACCGCCCCGGCTCCGTCTCCAAACAGCACGCAGGTGCTGCGGTCCTCCCAGTCCACGATCTTGCTGAGGACGTCGCAGCCGATGACCAGGGCCTTTTTGTAGATCCCGGCCTCGAAAAAGGCCTGAGCCGTGTTCAGGGCGAAAATAAAGCCGGAACAGGCCGCGCTGATGTCGTAGGCCACGGCGTTCACCGCCCCGATGGCGCCCTGGACTTCGCAGGCTCCGCTGGGGAAACATTTGTCCGGCGTGGAGGTACCCAGCAAGATGAGGTCGATTTCCTCCGGTTTCACTCCGGACTGCTCTAACGCCAGCCCGGCTGCCTTAGCCGCCAGCGCGCTGGTTCCCTCGCCCTGGGTGATCCGCCGCTCCCGGATCCCTGTCCTGGTGCTGATCCACTCGTCGTTGGTCTCCACGATCTTTGCCAGGTCATCGTTTGTCACAATGCGTTCCGGCACGTAAGAGCCGGTTCCTAGTATTCTCATTTTCATAGCGTTTTTCCTGTTAAAATAAGCGTTTGCAGTTAAAAGTTTGATATTCAAAATAATAATAGTCAATGGCCTGGTGTTTGTCAAGTGAAATTGGCGGGAAACCTGGGGAAATCGGAAGGAAATGAGCGACAGGATCCGACAGGGAAGACCTGGAGGAACAACGGGCCGGAAATCGTTTTCAATAATTTCCGTATGAGCAGCGTATCGACCTAAAGAAGGACTTTTTCCTGTTATAATCGGAAAGGGGGCTGGCGCATCGCGCCAATCATGTTATAATCTAAGAAAGAGAGGGTAAGGTTTCGTGAACCGAAAAGAAAAAACCATCCAGGAGCTGAATCTGGAGGACGATTTTCTGTTCGCCAAGGTGATGAGCGATCCGGAGATCTGCAGGCAGGTGCTGGAACAGCTCCTTGGCATCTCCATCCGGCAGGTCATTTTGCCGGAATCTCAGAAAACCATTGATATTCTATATGAAGGAAAGGGCATCCGCCTGGATGTGTATGTAAACGACGAAAACGGCACGGTTTACAACGTGGAGATGCAGCGGGGGCGCCGGCGGGATCTTCCAAAGCGGGCCAGGTATTACCAGGGAAATCTGGATCTGGATCAGATTTCAGCGGGCGAGCCCTATTCCGCCCTGAAACGGACCTACGTCATTTTTATCTGCACCTTTGATCCGTTTTATGAGGGGCGGTACCGGTATACCTTTGAGAATACCTGCCGGGAGAATCCCTCCCTTGCGCTGGGGGATGAGACCGTTAAGCTGTTTTTAAACACTCGCGGAGACCTGGAGGCCGCGGAGGAAGGAGTGCGGGATTTTCTGATCTACGTGGAACACACCACCAACAGTTTCGCTGCGCAGGCCAGGAGCCCGTTTATCCGCTTGATTCATAAAAGAGTGCTGGAAGTGAAGGCCAGTGAGGAAATGGAGGTTGAATTTATGACTTTGGCTCAGAGAGATCGGGAGAACATTGAGATTGGGCGAGAAGAAGGGCGGGAGGAAGGACGCACTCTCACCTTCAAAATTATTGAACTCTACGGCACTGGTCTTTCCGTTGACGCTATTGCCGATAAACTGGAGCTGAAAGCGGACTTTGTGGCGGAAACGATCCAGGCTTACGAGAGGCTGCGGTAAACCGGTTGTTCTGCCACGTTTATTAAAACAAAACAGGGATCACAGGAACAAACATTTTTATTGTTAGTTCCTGTGATCCCTGTTTCTGGTTTAATCTGTAGCGTACCGTTTCATGGCGATTTTCCGCGGGTTTTCCTTTCTCCGCGGACATTCATTCTCTCTCCCTGCGGCATTTCTCCCGTGTCTCCCCGTCAATGCGTTCCCGTAGCTCCCGCAACAGCCCTTCCTCCTGAAAATACGGTTTTCCATATTCCAGATTAAACTCATAATCAAAATCCGGGGGATTCTGTCCCTGGTTGTGCTGGATAATCGTCTCCGCCTTGTCCAAAGCTTTCACAAAACGGGCCTCGGCCGTCTCTCCTCTTTCATATTCCTCCCAAAGCTCCAGAATCTCCTCCTGCCTTTTCTTTTCCAACATGGAAACCGCCCGGCACACAGCCGCCTTTTCCGTCTCATACTTTTCCCCCGGATCCGGCCGCAGCACGGCGGAAATGTCCCCGTCATAAAGCTCTCCCAGGTCATGCACCAAGGCCATCATAAGCACCCGCCGGCTGTTTAAGCCTTCATAGACGTCCTCCTCTGACAGCAGCCCAACCATCAGCGCCAGCCGCCAGGAGTGGGCGGCTGTGGTTTCCTGGCTCCCGTCGGAGGTCCAGGCGCTGCGGCGGATATTTTTCAGGTTTTCCACTTCTTTTATAAAAGAAAGCCAGCTCTCTGCCGCGCTCATGTCCTCATCCCCTCCTTAAAAGATGGAGGCCCAAACACTGCTGAGCGGCATCACAAAAATCAAAGACGGAAGAAGGTTGGTGAGAGGGACATTTTTGATTTTGCTGACCCGCAGGCCGGCTGCTATGGTGAGAACGCCGCCGCAGGCCATAAAATCGTTTAACAGCTCCGGCGTCGTCAGCGGCACCACCAGCTTTGCCAGGAAAAATAACACCAGGAATATCACCAGCTGCAGCCCGGCGATCAAGCTCACCGCGGCTCCCATGGCGCCGGCAAAAATCAACGCTGTGAACAGATCCATCACCGATTTGGAAAACAGAATGGTGGGATCTCCAGACATTCCCTCCATTAACACCCCGTATATACCAAATCCGCTGGCGCAGAAAATGGCCACGATGGTCACGTACTCATTCATATCCAGACTGGACGTGTTTATGGGAAGATGGGCAAGGACTCCGTGGAGGCCGCTTTTTACCCGGCGTTCCAGGCTGAGAATTTCTCCCAAAAAGGCTCCCGCGATCACCGCCATCACTACCGGAGGCATAGCCTGAACCTTAATTACAGACACCACGCCGTTGGCAATGGCCGCCAGTCCAAAAACGACAGTAAGCGTTTCCTTCATCTCCGCTTTCAAATGTTTTCCAAAGGCAGTTCCCAGCAATCCGCCAAGAAACACTGCCGCGCAATTACATAAAACTCCTACAGGCATACTCATTACAATCCTTTCTGAATTTCTTTCTCTCCTCTTACGTCTCCTTACAGATTTCTTACATCTATTGCCTATAGACCTACTCCATACCCTATACTGAATGCAAAGATTTCAATCGACCCAAGGAGGTACATTATGAGAAGACACATGAACAAAAAATATCTTGCCGCAGCCGCCCTCGCTCTGACGCTGGCAGCCGCAAATTCCCTCACCGCATTCGCGGCGGGCTGGGTACACACGCCCCAGGGCTATAAATATCAGCACGGCGACGGCTCCGACTACCGCAATTCCTGGCTGCGGGAAAATGACCAGTGGTACTACTTTGGTGATGACGGCATCATGCGCACTGGCTGGATCCAGAGAGACAATACCTGGTATTTTGCCAGCGATACGGGAGAACTCAATGAGGGCATCATGAAGATCAACGGAAATGTCTACAAATTTGCGAAAGACAGCTGTACCATGGTAACCGGAGCCTCTGACTACCACGGTGTGACCTATACGTTTACGGAAAACGGCACCGGAGACCGTTCCCCCTATGTTTACAATGAGTGGAACAGCAACGGAACTCTCGCCCACGGGCAGCGTTACGTTCAATATTAATCGCTTTCGATATTCCGTCCTCTGGCGGCACTGCATCACTCATCACACACAGCCAGAGGCAGGAGTACCTCTGTCATGTAGCAGGGCTTTTCCTCCGATTCATAGACGACGTACTGAAAATGGGTACAGGCTCTGCCAACAAGGTTCACTCCTGTTTTTTTTGCCCGTTCCCAGACCGCTTCCAGACTCTTTTTGTCCGGAAGCGGTTTTTCTGTATACAGAACCGCTTTTAAGCAGGATCCGCCAGGAATCCTGTTTTCTTCCTTTAAAAGCTCCTCCCGCTGAAGGTAGCGGGCATCGCTTTCCTTGATCATCACATAGGCAGTTTCCGGCCGGTCGAAACCGCCTTCTAAGCTGTATTCCGCGTTCAGATAGCAGACCGTCATGTCCGGATCCTTTCTGCTGCAGCGAAACCAGTCCAGCAGCACATCGAAATAATTGTCTCTCAGGGGTGAAACGCGATAGCAGTTCTCCGCCTGGTAGTATCCAAAGGACTCCGCTTCGTCCAGATAGTAGGTTTTCGCCAGCTCCAGCCGCTCCATATTCCTCTGATGACGCAGAATCTCCATCCGCTCCGCCTGAATCTGGGCCTCCAAAAGCTCTATGGTATCCCGGCGGCTGGTCTTCTCCATGAGGCGCCGGATTTCTTTCATAGGGAACGCGTTTTCCCGGTAAACCTTGACGGTGATCAGACGGTAAAGTTCTTCCTCGCCGTAGCGCCGAAACCCGTTTTCATCCCGTTTCGGGCAAATCAAGCCCTGTTCTTCGTAAATGCGGAGAGTATCTTTGCTGACTCCCAAAAGCTCTGCAATTTCTCCGATAAACAGTTCCTGTTTCATCTTTTTTCACAGCTCCCCAATGTCTGAAAAATATAGTCCTTATACCGCTGCGGCCACAGTCCGCTGCAGACGGATACGTTCGGCGCTTTTCCGGAAAATCCGTACCGGTCCACAAGGACCGTCCCGTAACCAGGCCCACAGGAGGTATCCACTTCGCAGTAATACTCTCCCACCTCCCGGACGCACTCCGGGCACAGGGCGGCAGCCATGGCTGCCGGATCCGCCATATCCAGGCAGTCTTCCCCAAACCGCTGCCGGTTCAGCTCCATAAGCGCCCGATTGATGTCCACAGTAAAACGGCCCAGGTCCCCGCTATCCCGCAGCCGTCCTATCTCCCGCTCATTGAGCATACAGTCGCCCAGACAGGCGTCCCAGCCTACCAGCATCATATTTTGCAGGCCGGATTCCAGCACAATTTTCGCTGCCTCCCCATCCTGCCAAATATTAAATTCCGCTGTAGCCGTCACATTTCCGCCGCCCATTCCGGCACTTCCCATCATCACGATGCGTCCTGCCCGCTGTACCGTTTCCGGCTCCAGGCGGATGGCCAGAGCCAGGTTGGTGAGAGGTCCCAGAGTGATGAGGTCGATCTCCCCCTCCTGACTTTCCCGCAGAATCTCTAAAAGTTTCAGCACGCCATGGCCTTTTGCAGGTGACAGCCGCTCCGGACGGATTCCCAGATCCCCCATTCCATCCATTCCGTGGGTCTCGTAAGCGAAGGCCAGCTCTTTTAACAGCATTCGCTCTGCCCCGATATACACCGGCGGTTCATAGCTGCCCGCCCGTTCAATGGTGGCCAGAGTGTTGGACGCCGCCTGCCTGGCATCCACGTTTCCTGCCACAATGGTGAAACACAGAATCTCATACCGCGGATCCCGCAGGGCCATGGCAATGGCCATCGCGTCGTCGGAACCGCAGTCCGTATCAATAATCAGCTTTTTCCGGTTCGTCATAGAGATGATCTCCTTTGCTCTTGTCCGGCCGTTTTGCCCGACTATTCCCTATTGTAGCAGATATTTGGGGAGTTTGAAAGAAAAATAGAGGAAGGAGAGGCAGAAATGGCCGATTCCAATAAAACTCCCCCGGAGTCATCGCTTTCTGGCGGCATTCCGCCTGCGATGAACACTCCGGGGGAGTCAATGGTCTGAATTTCGTTGTGTTGGTTTGTGTTGATCTCGTTATTTTTTGGATTTCAGGTTATTGGGAAATTTATTTTGAGGTTAATCGAGCAGGCAGCTGTGTCCGCGCCAAATCCTTGCTTTCATTTTTACATGGAAACTAACGCCTTGCCTAATGCCCTGCACTTCTCCAGCCCTTCCTCATCGGGAGTAGAGAATATCTTTAAACCGGCTCCGCCGCAGAGGTTTGCTCCGTCTCCCAGGGTTCTCTCCGTCCAGTCGTCCATCCACTGGCCTTCCTCGCTCCACTCGTGAGAGCCAAACAGAGCCACATTTTTTCCTTTTAATCCAGGCTCCAGCTCGGTAAAGAAAGGTTCAAACTCGCTTTCCTCCAGCTGCTCCGCTCCCATAGCAGGACAGCCAAGGGCCAAAGCGTCATAACCAAGAGCGGCCTCAGCGGTAGTCTCAGAAACATTCATAACCTCCGCATCTGCTCCGCCTGCCTTTACGCCCTCAGCGATCGCGTTCGCCATCATTTCCGTATTGCCCGTTCCGGACCAATAGATTACTCCGATCTTCATGATTCTCATCCTCCTGTTTGATCTTTTTGTATTTAAAATTTTGTTTTCGCGGCTTTTGCCTTTTACAGCGGCGATCCGTGAAGTCCCACCATCGGCACGCCCCCGGCATTTTGTTTTTTGTCTGCCGCTGCCAGGTAAAAGCCTCATATTTATTGGGATGCGTTCTTACGCCACAGTCTCTGTATAGAACATATCATAAATACTTCTTCCTGAATCCACTACCTTCAGCAGGCCGTCCCGAACCTTTTCCCAGCGGCGGCACCAGGCTTTTGCCCGCTCCACGTCGGAATATACCTTCCAGTAGCAGGAATAGAGATAATTCTGCCCTTTGTTTTCCATGAAGCCCACCACGTCTTCCACCGGATACCCTAAAAACAGGCCGATCTCATGGGGGAAACCGCCTTTCAGCCTGGACTCCCGGATTCTGCGGCCCAGCTGCTTTAACATGACTTCGGTGCGGCCGGTGTCGTAGCCCATCTGTTTCAGCACCGCTTTTACCTCTGGATGTTTCACGTGAAACTCTAACAGAGAGGGACGGTAGACCATAAGAATGCGGCTGCGCGGACATTCGCACAACAGCTGAAACGCCAGGTCCTGTCCCTGAAATCTCCGATTATATATGGCCGTCAGCTCCCGAAGACCGCAGCCATCTTCGTCATCCTTTGCTGAAAATGTGATAATATTCGCCGGCTTGATTCCAGCCAGGGCCGGAGACCCGTGCTGTGCCAGCTGCCGCTCAAACGCAGTCGCAGTCATTTCTTTCCTCCGATTCCGTTTTTGGTGATTTTCTTGGATTAGTGGTTTACTTTGTTGTTAGTTCCAGCTAGCTTCTTGTCATAAGATAGCATAGAGAATTTGATTTGTCAATATTTTTGAGAATGATTTTCATTATTTATTGTACATGAGGGATTTCTATCCAAATCTATGACTATAAAGTAAGACATCAGAAATAAACCGTATACAGACAAGGACAGACAAGGAAGCCGACAAGGGAATTGTTGGCCAGCGGGAAACCTGATATAATCAGTGGCAGAGAAATATGGATACACAGCACAAAAAGAAACGTGGGCGCTGTGGCACAGCAGTACCCAAAAGGAGGCCAGAATTTCATGAATCAAAACAGTAAAAACAGCAAACGGATCCCTTCCCGCCGCCCTTCGCCGTGGGCTGTCTATTTTGACGGAAATTTCTGCGGCAGTCACGGGAGAGAGCGAAAAGGGCTGGAAATTGCCGTAGACCGGGAGTTTCACTGGGGCGGCTCGCTCTGGCGCGTCCCGGCAGTGTATCTTTGCGCCCGGGGACTGGTAGTCGAGTTTTGTATGCGGATCGAGCCGGAACGAATCCGGGATTTTGTAGAGAAATGGGATTTGACTCCAGAAAATGAACACCTCAAAGAATTCACAGGAGAAGATCTCCTGATTATGGACGCGGAAAATCCCCTGACATTTGACTTTACCGCCGAGGCGGTGGTCAATGGCAGAAAGCTGCGCCCCTCTCACAGCTGCGGAGTCACCTATAACCCACTATGGCCGGATGAGGTTCTCTGTCAGTTAGATGCCCTGCAGGCCGTGGAACATTACCGCCTGGATCCCTCCTGCGGATGGATGATCTGCCGCACCTCGTTTCCGTGGGCAACCAAGCGGCGGCCTCAGGTGCAAACGCTGTCGGTCTTTCTGGACCAGAATCCGACCTCCGTCCCGGGGCCCCATTTCCAGGCGTCGGAGCCTGGCGTCTCCTTTTCCTTTGTCTTTCCTCCCACAGGCCAGGAACACACCTTGACTGTGAGGGATTTGCAGCCGCGGACGCTGGATCACAGCTCTCCTTCAAAGTCTGGTATAGAAGACCTTGCTCCTGCTTTTTCGCTCTACGATTTTCCGTCTCACTACGTGGAAATGACTTATACCGTGACCCCGGAGCTGTCTGAGAAAGCCTTCGCCGTACTCGACTGCGCGGAAAGCGACCGGCCGCGGGCAAAATCGGAGTCCATTTCCGGCAGAAAGGCCGCGGCGTCAATCGCCGTCCTCTGTGGCTCCTCCAGGGCCGGAACGAATGAAAATACAGAAGCTAACTGCGCCGGCAGCAGGCAAACCTCAGCGCGGCTAGCCTGCTCCTCTCTGCATTTTGAACCGGCAGAGCAGGTGGAATGGCGGTTACAGTTTTACTGGAAACGGGAAAACGGCGTTTCTGTAGAAATCATTTAAAAAGTGTGCGCTTAGCGCACACTCGCGCCGGAGCGCGGCTGCGCCAGCAGCC
>OLRK01001943.1_pt1 | contig 14695 bp, 10 predicted proteins | sample 1672911 | NCBI WGS metagenome assembly OLRK01 (sample SAMEA3136736, study PRJEB25190) | human gut metagenome | biome: human gut; feature: human-associated habitat; material: faeces | place: Austria | collected 2013 | reverse complement strand
ATATCTAAAATGCAAGTCTTTTCTTAAAAAATTGCTCCCAACGCACCGAAAGTATCGCCAGGCAGCTGATCGACGGGACTTCCACAATGGAAGCCCTTACGAAAGATATGAAATATTATGCCTACTACAGGGAAGCTTACGGGGCTGTTTTAGACGGCATGGTAGGGCAGTTTCAGGCAGAGATCCCGGCAGACGAAGCCCCCGCCTCCTATCTGCCCTCTTCCGTTACCGGCAATCCCGCAGATGACCCTGCCACCATATGGGTCACAAAATACGGCCTCAAGGCCTTCTCTCCTCTGGCAAAGGGCTTTCCCTACAGTGATTTTGACGATTTCGGCACTGCAAGAAGCTACGGCTTCCGCCGCCAGCATCTGGGGCATGACATGATGGGGCAAGTAGGTACTCCTGTCATTGCAGTAGAATCCGGCCAGGTTGAGGCCATGGGATGGAATCAGTACGGCGGCTGGCGGCTGGGCATACGCAGCTTTGATAAGAAACGCTACTATTATTACGCCCATCTCCGAAAAAACTACCCCTATCAGTCAAACCTGAAAGAGGGAAGCCTTGTTCAGGCCGGGGATGTCATTGGATATCTTGGGCGTACCGGCTACAGCTCCAAGGAAAACACCAACAACATTGATGAGCCCCATCTCCATTTTGGCCTGGAACTGATCTTTGACGAATCACAGAAGGACAGTGATCACGAAATCTGGGTCAATTGCTATGAGCTGGTAAAATTCCTCTCCTTAAACAAAAGTGAAGCTGTAAAAGTGGAAGGTACAAAGGAGTGGACACGGCGTTATCAGACAAAGGACATGACTCCACCGAAGCTTCCTTAACACAGCGCGTGTATAAACAATCCGCTCCTCAATTTGGGCTCAAACCAGGTTGACTTCGGAGGCATCAAAAGGCCTGCATCTGCTACCAGAAGGAGCTCCTCGATCGAAGTTGGATACATGGAAAAGGCCACCTTCATATCCTCATGGACACGCCGCTCCAGTTCCTTCAGACCGCGGATCCCTCCAATAAAATCAATGCGCTTGTCCGTTCTTGGGTCGCCGATTCCCAAAACAGGGCCCAGAAGCCTGTCCTGGAGCACAGACACATCCAGCCCCTTTACAGGGTCATCTGACTTGCAGCATGGCTTTGCCTTCAGGCTGTACCAGCTATCCTCCAGAAACATGCCAAAGCTCCCCTTTTCCCCTGGAGCAAAAGGCTCTTTTCCAAGACGCTCTACTTCAAAGCAGGTTTCTGCCTGTTCAAGGAAGGAAGCAGCCGTAAGGCCGTTTAAATCCTTTACCACCCTGTTGTAAGGCAGGATCATCAGCTCCTCATCCGGGAAAAGAATGGAAAGAAAATAGTTAAAGGGCTCTTTTCCTGTATAGCCAGGAGCTTCCTGACGGCGCTTTAACCCCACCTTCACAGCCGACGCTGCCCTGTGGTGTCCGTCCGCAATATAGGTAGACGGAATGGCAGCAAAAGCCTCCTCCACCTGACTGCACAGCTGTCTGTCATCCATTCTCCATACCCGGTGCCCAATACCGTCCTCTGTCACAAAATCATAAAGAGGCTTTTCCTTCTTTACCTCTGCTATAATGGATTTTAAAACCTCATTCTGCCTGTAAGCCAGGAAAATAGGGCCTGTATGGGCATTAACTGTATCTACGTGGTGGATTCGGTCAAGCTCCTTATCCTCCCTGGTATTTTCATGCTTTTTGATCACATGGTCCAGATAATCATCAATGGAACAGCAGGCCACGACCCCTGTCTGGCTCCGGCCCTCCATCGTAAGCTCATAAAGATAATAATTTTCTCCGGGATCCGTTACATAAACGCCCTCCGAGATCTGCTGCTCCAGCAGTTCCTTTGCCTTTACATACACCCGCGGATCATAGGTGTCCACATCATCCGGAAACTGTGTTTCTGCCCGGTCAATATTTAAAAAAGAAAGAGGATTGCCCTCCACTGCCCTTTTTGCCTCCTGCCGGCTGTAAACATCATAGGGCAATGCCGCCACATGAGATACCTTGTCCTCTGCCGGACGGATGCATACAAATGGTTTCACAACTGCCATTTCATTTCTCCTTTTTCTGTTTCGCTTTTACAGGAAGAAGGCGGGCAAGCCCGCCTCAGTTCCCCGCCCCTCACGCGCAGAGAGCCTGCATGCTGTGCACGCCAATCCTCTCATTCCGCTTTTAGAGCACTTTTTTTATTTTACCACACGTACCCGGAGCACGCCCTTAATTGCCTTTAAGCGCTCCAGCGTATCTGTCTGAAGCCTGTGCTCCATATCAAGCAGCGTATACGCATACTTATCACGGCTCTTATTCGTCATATCCGTAATATTTACGCCCTGATCTGCCAGGATTCCTGTAATCTGTCCGATCATGTTGGGGATATTTAAGTGAAGCACTGCCACACGGCTTTCTGCCTGGCATACGCCCATATCACAGGCCGGATAATTGACGGAATTGCGGATATTTCCGTTTTCCAGATAATCCGTCATCTCCTTCACTGCCATAACCGCACAGTTGTCCTCGGACTCCTTTGTGGAAGCTCCCAGATGAGGGGTCAAAATCACATGCTTCATATTTGCAGTCTTTGGATTCGGGAAGTCCGTCACATACCTGCTTACCTTTCCTGTCTCCAAAGCCTCGGCCATATCATCATCCTTTACCAGAACATCCCGGGCATAATTCAGGATCACAACCCCGTCCTTCATCATTGCCAGAGTATCCTTATTGATCATACCCTTTGTAGAATCAAGAGCCGGCACATGGATCGTAATATAGTCGCATTCCTGATAAATGGTATCTGCATTTGTAATGTGCTTTACATTTCTGGATAATCTCCAGGCTGCATTGACGGAAATATAGGGGTCATATCCGTATACCTCCATACCGAAATGAGTGGCCGCATTGGCAACCTCTGCACCGATCGCTCCAAGGCCAATAACTCCCAGCTTCTTTCCCTTCAGCTCACAGCCGGCAAAGGCCTTCTTACTCTTTTCCGTTGTCTTTGCAATATTTTCATCCCCTGCATTCTGGCGGCACCAGTCAATCCCGCCTACAATATCACGGGAAGCAAGGAGCATTCCTGCAAACACCAGCTCCTTTACGCCGTTGGCATTGGCTCCCGGTGTATTAAATACCACAATTCCCTTTTCTGCACAGGCATCCAGAGGGATGTTGTTGACACCTGCGCCTGCACGCCCAATGGCTAACAGCTCCTCTCCAAGCTCCATATCATGCATGGAAGCACTGCGCACCAGGACGCCCTGGGCCTCCTCCATCTTATCTGTAAGCTCATAATCTGCCGGAAACAGCTTTGTCCCGCAGTCTGCAATGGCATTTAAACAATGTATCTTTTTCATGATCTGCCTCCCTGTTTTATACGGCCAGCCCTTTATTTGCATCAGTTCAGCCAGGGGCATCTTCTTAGTGCGGCTGCACCGCCCTCTGAACTGTTGCCTTTATTTATGCTTCGCCTCAAAATCATCCATAAACGCTACCAGCTTCTTGACACCCTCCAATGGCATTGCATTATAAATGCTGGCACGCATACCGCCTACTGTCCTGTGTCCCTTTAAGTTTTCAAGGCCTGCTGCCTTTGATTCCTTAACAAACAGGGCATCCATCTCCTCGTTTCCTGTAATAAAAGGCACATTCATCATAGAGCGGTCCTTTTTCTCAACCGTTCCCTTAAAGAGCCTGCTCTGATCCAGGAACTCATAAAGAAGCTTTGCCTTTTCCTCATTGCGTTTCTTCATTTCCTCCAGGCCGCCATTTGCCTTCAGCCACTTAAATACCTTTCCGCAGATATAAATGCCGTAGGTGGGAGGTGTATTGTACAGGGAACCTGCATCTGCATGTGTCTTGTAGCGCAGCATGGTCGGTGTACCAGCCAGAACATCCTCTGTGATCAAATCCTCCCGGATGATCACGATCACAGTTCCTGCCGGACCCACATTTTTCTGTGCCCCTGCAAAGATCAAACCGTATTTTGTTACATCCACCGGCTCAGACAAGAAGCAGGAGGACTGGTCTGCAACAAGGAGCTTACCCTTGGTGTTGGGAAGCGTCCAGAATTTTGTTCCGTAAATCGTATTGTTTTCACAGATATAAACGTAATCTGCATCCTCTGATACAGGAAGGTCAGTGCAGTCCGGAATATAGGAAAAGGTCTTATCTGCACTGGAGGCAATGGCATTTGCCTTACCGTAAATAGAGCCCTCCTGAAATGCTTTTTTCGCCCACTGCCCTGTAATAATATAATCAGCCACCCTGTTTTTCATCAGGTTCATAGGAACCATTGCAAACTGCTGGGAGCCGCCGCCCTGAAGGAACAGGACCCTATAGTTATCCGGGATAGAAAGAAGATCCCGCAGGTCTGATTCAGCAGTTTTAATAATATCATCATAAGCCTTAGATCGATGGCTCATCTCCATTACTGACATTCCTGTTCCTCTGTAGTCCAGCATCTCTGCTGCTGCCTCCTTCAGAACCTCCTCCGGCAATACAGCCGGACCTGCTGAAAAATTGTAAACTCTGCTCATACTGTCTCCTCCTCTTTTCGAGCTTAGTCTAATATATGCAGAGGACTTCCCTGTATTCAGATTCAAGTTAAGAATCCTCCGCAGGGAAGTCATCCGGATGCACACACGCTGTAAGCTCATCTTTTATCCCGGCGCTTCACTCTGTTACTTTGTTAACTAATTGACGCTGTGGAATATTAAACTCACTATACACCGTTTTTATTGATTTTTCAAGTACCTATTTACAGCATTTCAGCCCGGGTATTTTAAATAGTAGGTAATCGTTCAGCCAGAGCCTCCTTCTCAGTTAATCTTCAAATCCGTATCATCAAATGCGTCTGCAATGGGAGCTCCCGGAGATACCATAGGGAATACCTTATCATCACAGCTGATCTGACAATCGATAACCACCGGGATATTAAGGGAAATCGCTTCTCTTAATACCGGTTCAAACTCCTCCTTCTGAGTTACGCGGTAGGCCTTTGCACCCATGGCCTCTGCCAGCTTCACAAAGTCCACTGCATCATCCAGCACTGTCTGTGAATAGCGCTTTCCGTAAAAAAGTGTCTGCCACTGACGCACCATTCCAAGGACATGGTTGTTCATGATCACCTCAATCACAGGAATATTATAGCGGGTAGCTGTAGCGATCTCATTCATGTTCATGCGAAAGCACCCATCTCCCGCAATGTTTATAACCACCTTATCCTTACAGCCCATTTTTGCTCCGATGGCTGCCCCCAGTCCATAGCCCATAGTTCCCAGTCCGCCTGATGTAAGAAGCGTCCGCGGCTGGCGGTACTGATAGTACTGGGCTGCCCACATCTGATGCTGCCCAACTTCTGTTGCGATAATGGCGTCACCGCCTGTCACCTCATCAATAGCCTGGACAATGTAGGGCCCTGTAAGCGATTTTTTGTCATAGCGCAGTGGATACATGTCCTTCATCCGCTCAATATGAGCAATCCACTCATCATGGTTTAAGGGGTCAAGCCGCGCATTAAGCTTGCGCAGTATCACCTTTACATCACCGATAATGCTGGCGTCCACCTTAATATTTTTATTGATCTCCGCCGGGTCAATATCCAGCTGCAAAATAACTGCATTTTTTGCAAATTTTGATGCATTTCCAATCACCCGGTCGCTGAAACGCGCCCCGATCACAATAAGCAGGTCTGCCTCTGTGATCCCGAAATTAGAGGTTTTTGTTCCATGCATCCCCACCATGCCTGTATACAGCTCATGCTTCCCGTCAAAGGCGCCCTTTCCCATAAGGCTGTCCGCCACCGGGGCCTGAATCTTATCTGCGAAGGCCCGAAGCTCCTCCGATGCATTGGAGATCACCGCACCGCCGCCTACAAAGATAAAAGGCTTCTGGGCCTTCCGTATCATCTCAATGGCCCTGTCCATATCCTCGTCCCGGATCGTATCACTCTGGCGCACAATGGGCTCCGGCTCCTGGCGCTCATAATCACACAGCGCTGCCGTCACATCCTTTGTAATGTCCACCAGAACCGGCCCCGGCCTTCCGCTGCTTGCGATCGTAAATGCTCTGCGGATGGTCTTTGCCAGCTTTGTGATATCCTTTACAATAAAATTGTACTTGGTAATCGGCATGGTAACGCCTGTAATATCAATCTCCTGGAAGCTGTCCTTTCCAAGAAGGCTGTTTCCTACATTACAGGTAATAGCAACTACAGGGATCGAATCCATATAAGCCGTAGCAATTCCTGTTACCAGGTTGGTCGCACCTGGGCCGGAGGTAGCCAGGCATACGCCTACCCGTCCTGTAGCCCTTGCATAGCCGTCCGCTGCATGGGACGCTCCCTGCTCATGGGAGGTAAGAATATGGGTAATTTCATCCTGATGCCGGTACAGGGCATCATAAATATTCAGGATCGCACCGCCCGGATATCCGAATACGGTATCCACGCCCTGCTCCTTTAAACACTCTACTACAATCTCTGCCCCCGTCAATTTATCCATCCGCACATACTCCTTTTCTCACATCTCATCAGCGCACCTGCAGAACTGCTCCCTTATCTGCAGAAGTCACAAGGGAAGCATAGCGTGCCAGATAGCCTGTTGTTACCGCAGGTTTCTTAGGCTGCCATTTTTCCCGTCTTGCCGCCAGCTCTTCCTCAGATACAAGTACATTCAGCTGATGGGCATCTATATCAATGGAAATGATATCTCCCTCTTCCACCAGTGCAATGGGACCTCCCACTGCTGCCTCTGGGGAGGCGTGTCCAATGGAAGCGCCTCTGGATGCACCGGAGAAACGTCCGTCTGTGATCAATGCCACACTGGAGCCAAGGCCCATTCCTGCAATGGCAGAAGTAGGATTCAGCATCTCTCGCATGCCCGGGCCTCCCTTTGGTCCCTCATAGCGGATAACCACCACATCGCCTGCCACGATTTTTCCGCCCTTAATGGCAGCAATGGCATCCTCCTCACAGTCAAATACCCTTGCAGGCCCCTGGTGCTTTAACATCTCAGGCACAACGGCAGAACGCTTTACAACGGCGGAATCCGGTGCCAGGTTTCCTCTTAAAATTGCAATTCCGCCAGTCTGGCTGTAAGGATCTTCCACAGGCCGTATTACCTGGGGATTTAAGTTTACACAGCCCCTTATATTTTCCCCTACGGTTTTTCCTGTCACTGTCATACAGTCCAGATTCAAAAGACCTTTCTTGCTGATCTCATTCATCACTGCGTAAATACCGCCGGCCTCGTTTAAATCTTCCATATAAGTAGGGCCTGCCGGAGCCAGATGGCACAGATTCGGCGTTTTAGCGCTGATTTCATTGGCAATATCCACATTTAACTCCACCCCTGCTTCATGGGCAATGGCCGGAAGATGAAGCATACTGTTGGTGGAGCAGCCCAGGGCCATATCCATAGTCAGGGCATTCATAAAGGCTTCCTTTGTCATAATATCCCTTGGGCGGATATTGCGCCTTAACATCTCCATCACCTGCATGCCGGCATGCTTTGCCAGCTTGATCCGCTCCGAATACACAGCCGGGATTGTACCGTTGCCTTTTAAGCCCATGCCCAAAACCTCTGTGAGGCAGTTCATGCTGTTGGCTGTATACATGCCGGAACAGGAGCCGCAGGTAGGGCAGGTCTTATTTTCATATTCCTTTACCTCTTCCTCATCCATCTTTCCTGCCGCATAAGCGCCTACTGCTTCAAACATACTGGAAAGACTTGTTTTATGGCCATTTACATGGCCTGCCAGCATAGGGCCGCCGCTTACAAAAACGGTAGGGATGTTGATCCTGGCTGCTGCCATCAAAAGGCCCGGAACGTTTTTGTCACAGTTTGGAACCATAACAAGGCCGTCAAACTGATGGGCCATTGCCATACATTCCGTGGAATCTGCAATTAAGTCCCTGGTTACAAGGGAATATTTCATTCCCACATGGCCCATGGCAATACCGTCGCAGACGGCAATGGCCGGAAATACGATGGGGGTTCCCCCTGCCATGGCAACGCCAAGCTTTACTGCCTCCACAATCTTATCCAGGTTCATGTGTCCCGGAACAATTTCATTATAGGAGCTTACAATTCCGATCAGAGGCTTCTTCATTTCCTCCTCTGTCATGCCAAGGGCATGAAACAGGGAACGGTGGGGTGCCTGCTGCATCCCGGTTTTTACTGAATCACTTCTCATTTATTCTGTCCTCCTATCTGATTTTTTCAGCAATGAGACGGCCCATTTGGGCTGTGCCTGCCAGCTTACAGCCTTCTGTCATGATATCTGCTGTACGCCAGCCCTCCTTCAGCACCTGTCCTACAGCCTGCTCCACTGCGTCTGCCTCCTTATCCATATCAAAGGAGTAGCGCAGCATCATAGCTGCAGATAAAATAGTAGCGATCGGATTAGCAATGTCCTTTCCTGCAATATCCGGAGCTGAACCATGACTTGGCTCATAAAGGCCGAACTTTGTTTCATTTAGGCTGGCGGAGGAAAGCATTCCGATGGAGCCTGTGATCATGCTTGCCTCATCCGAAAGGATGTCGCCAAACATATTCTCCGTCAAGATCACATCAAACTGACCGGGATTTACCACCAGCTGCATGGCACAGTTGTCCACCAGCATATGAGACAGCTCGACCTCCGGATAGTCCCTGGCCACTTCTTCCACTACCTTCCTCCACAGCCTGGAGGAGTCAAGCACATTGGCCTTGTCAACGCTTGTAACCTTTTTCTTGCGCTTCATGGCGATCTCAAAGGCCTTCACTGCAATGCGGCGAATCTCCGTTTCACTGTAGGTCAGGGTGTCAACGGCCGTCATGACGCCGTCTACCTCTTCTGTATGGCGCTCCCCAAAATACAGTCCGCCTGTAAGCTCCCGCATGATCACCATGTCAAAGCCATCACCCACAAGCTCCTTCTTTAAAGGACATGCTTCCGCCAGTTCCTCATAGAGATAGGCAGGACGGATATTTGCAAACAGGCCCAGACCCTTGCGGATTGCCAAAAGCCCTGCCTCCGGCCTCAAATTGGGTGCCACATCATACCAGCGTGAATTCCCCACATTTCCTCCAACTGCCCCCAAAAGCACTGCGTCACTTTCCCTGGCCGTTTGAAGGGCTTCCTCTGTCAGGGGCACGCCATATGCGTCAATGGAGCAGCCTCCCATGAGAATCTCTTTATAGCAAAAGCTGTGGCCGTATACCTCTGCCACCTTGTCCATTACCATTCTGGCCTCACGCACAATTTCCGGGCCAATGCCGTCACCGGGAATGAGTGTTATATTATAATCCATACCTACTATCTCCCCTATCTTCTATTCATTTAAGTTATAGAACCATTTTGTTTTCAGATTTCTTTCAATCATATCTCATTTAATGGCGGATTTCAACTATCCCCAGGGAGTTTTGACACAATGGAATATACAAGTTTGGAATTCCAGCTATAAACAACAGTTATAGTTGGAATTCCAGCTAACATTTACTGTCCTGGACAGCCCTATTTTCGATTGCAGCAATTTGGCCCGGTCTTCTCTACTGTATTTCCCGGATCATACAGTACTGCTTCAGATCAAAATGCTTCTGCACGATTCCAAAGACCTTAAAGCCAAAATGCTGATACATGGGCACATTGTCCGGATTATGGGTTTCCAGTGAGATCATGAGATGGTGCTTCTGTGCATAGTCGATCACTTCCCCCATAAGGAAGGCTGCAAGGCCATGGTGCTGCATTTGGGGGCTTACTGCCAGATAGATCACATGAAGCCTCTCCTCCTGATGCAGCTGGTCTGTCCAGCGGGAATTTAAGTAATCCCGGCCCCTCACAAAATTCCACAGTGTCCTTAAGCTTGGATCCTCCTTGATCAGATACTCATCTGTCTTTAAGTTGGCCCAGGCCTCCGCAAAATAAAAGGTCAGGGGATTATAGGGCTCTGATTCGTCGGAAACAACCAGCAGCGCATTCATCTGAGGACTATCGGCATAAATCTCGCAGGTCTCAAAAAATTCCGTCAGATCACATTCAAACAGCTCCGGAAGAAGGCGCTCCCTGGTTTCCTTATCCGGTATCAGCTTGCAGTAGAGAGGGTCATGAGAAAAGCATTTCACAAGTAATTCTTCTAACCTGGGAATGTCTTCCTTTTCTACCCTGTATAATTTCCGGCTTTCCATTCAGCAAATCACTCCTCTTCTCTCATCTGTATTAAGCCATGGTTTTTATCATATGAAGGCATTCCCTAAGGCCGGCAGAAAGCTTTCCTACGGAATTTTCCATATAATGAATGTCATCCTTAAAGCACTGCTCCTGCCCCTCTGCCACACCCTTTAAGGCTTCATGCTCCTCTGTCAGGTCACTGCAGCCTGCGGCCAGCTTTTCCTTTAAGGACTGCACCAGTCCGAACAGGTTCTCATGATGGATAATGCGGCCGTTCCCCCATTTTAAGCGGTCTGCCGGCTGCTGCAGCACGTATTCCGTAAAATAGGAAAATACCTCCTCATCAAACAAAAATGCATATCGGTTATTATCAATCTCATAAATAGCCTCCAACGCCCCGGCTGCATCCTGTTTTTCCATGCAGGTAAGCGCTCTGTAAACAGCCTCCAGGTTATTCTGCACAGCCTCCTGGGGGAACAGTACCTCATCATGCCAGTTAAGCCGCACAAAATAATCCTGCTCCTTTCGAAAAAGGAATAAAAGCTTCCTGTTCAGCTCTGCAGCTGCCTTTAAAATCGCCTCTGCCTCATCCTCTTCCCCACGATCAAGAAGCTGGCTATATTCCCTGTTTTTCTCCTTTATTAATCTGTACAGCTCCCGCCCTGTTTTTCCGGCTTCCTCCAGATACTTTAAAAGCCCCTTCTCATCAGAACCCGTCCGTCTGCAGATTCCTGCATCAATACTGTTTCTCACTGCCTCAAAAAGGCGGCCAAAATCCAAGGGTACCACTGCCGTCCTGTCCAGAGCCAGCACAAGACGCCCGTAAAATACGTGATGAAAGCGATATACTGCTTCCTGGTAAAAATTTTCATTATCATACTGGGAATGATAGTGGGTCTCCATAAATTCACCGGAGCTGAAATCATTTACCATGGAGGGAATGCCTGCAATGGCCATGGAAAAATCATCGGACCAGGTCTGAATAGGATACAGCACCTGGGCTCCCTGAGGATAAGCAGTCCTATCAATGCCTGCTTCCTTTATAAACTGCTCCATATAATCAGCATATTCATAGGTACAGCGGACTGCCGCCTTCTTTCCATGGGCATGGGCTGGAAGCTCAAAATTCAGGTCAGCGATCACCTTTCCCTGCCAGTCAGGATGAGCTGTAAATACCTGCTCATAGGCACCGGTTGACCAGTCATATTTTGAGTTTACAACGCCCCATTCCTCCGCAGCCAGGGCACAGAACACCAGGGTCCTTCTGGGCTTGTAGCCAATTTTTATAAGCGCCCTGGCAATTCCAAGCATCATTGCCACTGCCGCATTGTCATCCTGGAAACCGCTGAAATAGGAATCATAGTGAGCCGATAAGAGGATCATGGATTCCGGATCTTTTCCCGGAATGGTTCCCACAATATTGTAGGTTGTCTGATCCCGCATCACATGGGAGGAAGCATCAAACCCTACCTGTATCTCTCTGTATTTGCCCGGCTCCTCCTCCATATCCCCTTTTAACACTGCTGCATCTGCCTGGGAAATAGAAAAAGCAGGGGCATCCTTTGGGCCTGCAATATCCTGGGCATTAAGAGCAGTCTCATGAATCTCCCCATAGCCCTGGTCCTGTACTGCGATCAGGGCTGCGGCCCCCTTTAAATGAGCCTGATAAACCGGGAAATTGATCCACCATTCCTCTCTCTGGTTAATCTCGATCAATACCAGCTTTCCCTTTACATCCACGTTTTCATAGGAAGAAGCTGTACCTCTTCCAAGATAGACCATAGGAAATGTTTCAAATCCCTTTGTCTGAAATTCCGTCTGATAGGCTCCCAGCTGAAATTCATGGCCTTCGCCTTTTTTATCCTGATAGCGGAGGATGGCATGATGGAATTCCCATCCATCAACCTTTACTCCATCCTTTCTCACATCCTTAAGTCCCGCTTTTTTCATTTCCTCAAACAGCAGCTCCCCAGTTTCCCACTCCGCCCTGGAGCCTGCCGTCCGGTATCCCAAAGCCGGGTTTGTCCTGGGTATCTCCATACGCCTCGCCAACTCATAGGAGCCTTCTATATCCATTGCTTCTTCCAGAAGCACATTCCAGTCCTTTGTTTTTTCCATTGTCTTCCACCTCAAAAATGATTTAACCCAAAAAGAGGCCCCACAGCTATTCTGAAGGGCCCTCCTGTTCTAATATATTTTACTGAGCAATCTTTGCCCCGTCTTCTCCTACCAGATATGCATCCGGAGTGAAGCAGTTGGTAAGCATCGTTCCGTTTTCAGAACAGTAGTATTCCTTTCCCTGCCACTGGATCCAGCCTGTTTTCATATAACCGTCCTCACTGAAGAAATACCATTTCCCGGCAATCTCCTTCCATTCATTTTTCGGCCAACTTCCATCAATATCAAGGTACCACCAGCGCCCGTCCGGCTCCTGCTTCCACTGTCCGGGAACCCCTTCCGGATTATCCCGAAACTGTGCAGAGCGCTCTCCTGTAATATACACAGATGACGATTCACACCAATCCCCAAGTATCTCTTCATCATACTGGTTGAGAGGGCGAACCTTTACAGTGTAGCTGGTGTTCCCCTTCAGCATACGATCCCGGCAGTTCATCGTGGTTTCCTTGGTGATCTGTCGGGTACCCACTGCATTTCCATCCCGGTATACACGCACCTCATAGCTTCCTGCATTGGCTACGGGCTGCCAGCTGGCAAAGCCCTGGTCATTTAAGCTGACACGCTCCAGCGTTCCCGTCACATTATGAAGAGACGGCAGCTTTACATCCAAAAGCAGGGTAGAGGCCGAATCCTGCCGGGCTGAACGCACCGGGGAGGCACCGCCTTTTAAGTTGATCCTATCCTTTGCCAGAGTCACAAAATAATAATTTTCCTGGGCACGCAGCGTAATCCGCAGCAGAGGAGTCATATCATTTTGCCAGGTAAAGCCGCTGTTTAACACCTCATAGCCCTCAACCTCATATTTATTGCTGTCTGATCCGATTTCCACCTGCTCCATCCCAAAGTCTGTATCCGGCTCAATCTCAGCCGATATATCCAATGAAATAGATGTGATCTTTTTCCGCTTCGGGGCTCCATAGGCAGGCATCGCCATTATCACAGCAAGAACACCTACCGCTGCCCACAGCGCAAGCCTTCTCCTTCTGCCAGTCATAAAATCCCTCCTTCGTTCTTCTTTAAGCATACTTTAGCTATTTTTTTCTCGACAGTCAATTAAGAATTCCTTACACTTAAAACCTGTGTAAAACTCCTTTCCTAAAAAGAATCTCGCTTGTGAGCTTCTCCGCCTGCGGCGGGTCGCTTCTGCGGCAAAATCCCTATGATATAAAAAACAAAGAGCCCCGCCAGTTTCCCTGACGGAGCTCTTTCCTTAAACCTATTTCGCATAATCCGTTACCCTGGATTCGCGGATTACATTTACCTTAATCTGCCCAGGATATTCCAGCTCACTTTCAATCCGTTTCGAAACTTCCCTTGCCAGCAATACCATATCGTCATCACTAATCTGTTCCGGAACAACCATGATACGAACTTCACGGCCTGCCTGAATAGCAAAAGATTTTTCAACTCCCTTAAAAGAATTGGTGATATCTTCTAATTGCTTCAATCTGTTTGTATATGTCTCCAACGTTTCACGCCTTGCACCTGGCCTTGCAGCTGATATCGTATCGGCTGCCTGCACAATGCAGGAAATGAGGCTCGTTGGCTCAACATCGCCATGATGGGATTCCACTGCATTGATCACAGTGGCTGATTCCTTGTACTTTCTGCACAGGTCTGAGCCTAACTGTACATGGGTTCCTTCCATATCATGGTCAACGGATTTACCAATGTCATGTAATAAACCAGCACGCTTTGCCAGACGCACATCCACACCCAGCTCTGACGCCAGAAGTCCTGACAGCTGTGATACCTCGATGGAATGCTTCAATGCATTCTGTCCGTAGCTTGTCCTGAATTTCATCCGTCCAAGAAGCTTTACAAGCTCTGGATGGATTCCGTGGATTCCAACCTCAAGACAGGCAGCCTCGCCCTCTTCTCTCATGTTGTTTTCCACTTCTTTTTGTGCCTTCTCTACCATTTCCTCGATTCTGGCCGGATGGATCCGTCCGTCCACAATCAAACGCTCTAATGCAATTCTTGCCACTTCTCTGCGGATTGGGTCAAATCCGGACAGCACAACTGCCTCCGGTGTATCATCAATGATAAGCTCCACACCCGTCAGAGTTTCCAGTGTACGGATATTTCGTCCTTCGCGGCCGATAATACGGCCCTTCATCTCATCATTGGGAAGCTGCACAACGGAAACCGTTGTTTCTGCCACATGGTCTGCCGCACAGCGCTGAATTGCTGTTACAACTAAATCCCGGGCCTTCTTGTCAGCCTCTTCCTTTGCCTTGTTTTCAAGTTCCTTAATCAACTTCGCAGTGTCATGCTTTACATCATCTTCTACAGATTTTAAAAGATATTCTTTTGCCTGTTCGGAGGTTAAACCGGATATGCGTTCC
>OLRK01001941.1_pt1 | contig 14697 bp, 9 predicted proteins | sample 1672911 | NCBI WGS metagenome assembly OLRK01 (sample SAMEA3136736, study PRJEB25190) | human gut metagenome | biome: human gut; feature: human-associated habitat; material: faeces | place: Austria | collected 2013 | reverse complement strand
CGCATTCATACAGGCAAAATTTTCGTCATAGCTTTCAGCACGCTTATAATAATCCCTGTACTGGTCGTGAATGCCAAACATATAGCCGCACTCATGAACTGCATCGGAAAGTTCTCTCATGCCATCCCAGCCGCCGGCCTCACGGCACGCCGGTAAATAATCCGGGTGATTGTTATCATATCCCGGCTGTGCCCAGCCGTCTAAATGAAGATAAAGCTTTTTAACACCCAGCGTATGCAGCCGGTATATTTCCTTTGCCCTCTTTGAAAACGATGTCAGATGATTATTTTTCTGCGGATTTTCCTTATCAAAGAAATCCGAATCTAGCTGCACAAAAGTCTTAATACCTGTATGCACAAAAGCACAGCCGATTAGATCATCGACTGACGGATTTCTGGCTGCCTTCTCAGAAAGCGTCCGCAGACGGCCGCACTCATTGACATAAGCGCGATAAACCTTACACAAATCATTGTAATCACAATCATCTAAAAACGTATACCGCATCACCCTGCGTTCGTCCATTCTGCCGAGACTTTCTTCAAATCGCACCGACACATGGATACCGCCCAAATCCTCTGCATTATAGCCAGCATTCCACGGCGTCAGACAGATAGCAATATAGCCCTGCCGGCCGCGTACCTGCCCAAACCACGGCATATAACCGCCGGCTGTTCCGAAAAATCCATCGAACACCGGTTTTTCAAGCGGTACAGGCCAGTCATTCGGTATAAGAAGTCCCTGCTGATGTGTCAGAAGCGTATACCAGTCACTCCGCTTTTCTTCAAACGTCATCGGTCCGGGCCAAAACACCTTTTTCACATGCAGCCCATCTTCACACAGAGGAATCCACTCAAAATAAACATGGCCTGTGCTCGTCTCTATCCACACAAACGTCTCAAAAATATATGTTTTTTCCACACCGTCGATGATAAAATCCTCAAAACGGCTGATAATGCCGCAGCCGACGCCGAATGTATACGTTCTGTGTGAAATTTTTTTCGCCTCTAAAAAGCGAACCGTCCGTTCGCTGCCGTCCGATTCGCAAATAAAATAAGGTTCATAAAAGCACTGCCACTGCCATAAGCTGCCGCCCGCTTCTATTGTATAACGAAGCGCTGCCTCGTCCAAATATAAGGTTGTACCATTAGGTGAAATTTGCATGATTATCTCCTTTAGTTATTTATGCCGCAAGTGCATTTGTATTAATACTGTCAATTACTTTTTTAATTCCCATCCATACATTTATATCCGAAAAAATTTCAACAATACTTCCCCTGTCCGTAAACGGCGTCTCCTGCAATACAGACAGATCATTCATCATTCCATTGCGAACAATATATTCAACAATCTGATTCACAAAATAAATCTGCCTGCTGTCTAAATCTGTTGATTCAAGATATTCCGAAAAAGCTTCCTTAGCCACATTCATGTCTAAACCGACGATTTCCCTTACAAACTGTCCAAGCGGCTTTTCACCATATTCTGCCTTATATTCATCTTCTGTCCCAAGCTCACCCCATAATATTTTCTCTAAAATATTAATATCCTCATGTGTCATCGGTTTATTATGCTTAAGCTTTGAAATCACTTCATCATCCTGATGCTGGCGCACATAATATTCAGCCTTCGCTTTATAGTTTTTTAAATCATCATTTTCAAGTTCTGATTCTTTCCAGTCTATAGATAAAATATCATCTTGAAAATCCGTATCATAATGCATTCGTTCTACCTGAATATACTGCATCAGATCTCTTAAACGCTTGCGGATAACTTCAAACTCATCAACATCTGCCCGATCAAGATAATCTGTATGAAGCACCTGATGAATAAGTTTGGACTGAGCCATAATTTCAGGAATGTTGGCAATATGTGCAAGTGCACTGACCTTTCGCTTCAAATCATTTCTTGCTTTTCCATAAGTTTTCCCTTCTAAATAAGCCAGTTCAATCCCATACATCAGCGCATCAAAGCGCACCGCGCTTGCGATATCTTTATCCGGCTGAATCAATGGTGCTATTTCCTCGCGGATAATCATTGTATCCTCGTAACTCAATACATTATAATTTTCTCTATTTGCATATGTATCCACATATTTAATATGCTGCCGCACTGCAAAATTATCTCTGTTTAATTCTCCAACTTTTTCAACCATATGGTCAATCAGCGCGTTTCTATATTGAATAAGCCGTTTGGTCTGATAATTGATATTCTGAAGCTTATAGGACAACTGAAATTCAAGATTAAAAATTGCTCCCTGAAGCGCAAGCCTGCTCTGTGTCTCCCTCCCTTTATCATTTATCCTGAAAAACTCAAAATTATTACAAAAATCAAAGATATAAAACTTTTTCTTATCTTCGCCGTCAATAAGCTTCGGACAAAGCCTTGTTCCCCTGCCGATCATCTGCCAAAACTTCGCCTTACTCATGACTTTCTTAAAAAATACTAAGTTAAGCACCTCCGGCACATCGATACCAGTGTCAAGCATATCGACAGAAATGGCAATCTGTGGAAGCTTCCCCGGTTCAGAAAATTCATCAATTGCCGTCTGTGCATAAGTCATATAATTATCAATCACTTTTGCGTATTCCGGCAAATTCGGATATTCCTTATTAAATACTTCAAATATCTTTTCCGCATGGTCATGATTTTTTGCAAAAATAATTGTCTTGCCAAGCTTCTCACCGTAATCGATACGCAAACCGTTTTCCATAAGAATATGAAGTACTTTCTTTATTGTATCTTCATTAAATACCCATGAATTTAACGCCGAAGCACTGATTCCCAACGGCACGGAATCATCGCTGCTGCCGAAAGTATTTTCATAATCTTCTTTTTCTTTCTCCGACAATTCATCATATACAATCCCCTGTTCCATAAACTTCAACGAAGTCTCAACTGAAAGAAAATCTACAAGATATCCATCTTTAACTGCCTGCGCCAATTCATAACCATATGTAGGCACACCATTTTCCAGCTCAAAAATCTGATATGTATTTTTATCGACCTCGTCTTTTGGCGTTGCCGTCAATCCCACAAGCGGTGCATCAAAATAATTAAATATATCCTGATATTTATTATAAATCGAACGGTGGGCTTCATCGCAAATAACTAAGTCGAAATAACCGCATGTAAAAAGCTTTCCATCATCATCATTTACCGAATCAATACAGTTCATCATTGTCTGATATGTTGAAAAAACACCGTGAGCTTTATAATTATTCTTTTCCTCACAAAGATTTGTCACAGAAAAATCCGGCAATAAATTCACAAAACTCCGTTTTGCCTGAGTTACAAGAGAATTTCTGTCCGCTAAAAATAAAATATTTTTAATCCATCCGTTTTTAAGCAAAACATCACACAAGGCAATGATTGTCCTTGTCTTTCCCGAACCGGTGGCCATCACAAGCAATGCCTTACGCCTGTTTTTTTCTCCAAAACTTGTGCATACCGCTTTAATCGCCGCTTTCTGATAATACCGGTCTGCAATTTTCTTATCAACCATCACATGTGATAAGCTTGTCCTTGTCGCCCGAAGATTAAACCATTTTTCTAAATCCCGCTTTGAATAAATTGAAGCAATCCTGCGTTCCGGATATTGTCCATCCACAATTCTCGTCTCAAAACCATTTGTCAAAAATATAACCGGACGTCTGCCATATTGTTTTTCAATTAAATCCGCATATAGCTTTGCCTGCTGACGCCCTTTGACTACATCCACACACATACGTTTTGCCTCTATCACAGCTAGAGGCTTATGTGCATCATCATACAACACATAATCTGCATAGCCGATATCGGATTTATTTGGCATTCCCGGAAGTTTCACTTCATTCATCCAGTCTTTGCCTTCCACCCATCCGGCATCCTCAAGCATTGTGTCAATGTAAATTTTCCGCGTTTTATATTCAGACAAATCCAGCGGTTTTGGCACATAGGTCTGCCTCTGCTGCTCTCTGCGTGCCGTCAGTGCCTCTTTCAGCGCCTTATTTTCATCCATAAGCATCTTCAAATCTAACTCTGAAGCTGACTGAGCAACCGATTTTTTTTCATATTGTGCTTCTTCCAAGAGTTCAGGATTAAAGTTTTTCTCCTCGTAGCTTTCCCCATAACAATAAGCAACAAAATCCATAAAAATATAAAGATTTTCAAGACATAACTTCGCCTTATCCAGCGTGATCTTCCGTCCGCTATGGGCTGCCTGATTCCCCAGTTTTCTTATGAAATCCATACGCTTCCATAAATTCGGTTCGACAATATCTCTAAATTCTTCTGTGCTCATCAAACTGACTAAATTATCCTGATAAGGCAGCACCAGCGATTTATCCACCGAATACATCCATTTCACGGCAAACTCCATGGCCCGACGGCAATTAAGGGCACTTGCCTCCATGTCAATATTCAATATCTTCTCTGCTGAAACTGCAACATCAGAAAAACTTTTAAATTGACTGTCATTTTTCAAAAAATCAAAATTCGTCATGTCATCACCCCTTTGAATTGTCTTTTGTTCTATCGCTTGACGCTAAATGCAGTAAATTATCCGGCAGCATAGGTTGGTATATATATGCCAAAACCAACTGGCAATTTTGATTTGTCGATCTGGGCGACGAACACCGTAAATTGTTTCTGAGTTTCCATTGGTGGCAAACAAATTTCCAATTTTCTTATATCACCCAAAGCTATAAATTTCTGTGTTCCACCTCGAATTTTGCTAATAACAGTTCTGTCAAAATAATCCGACTGTAATAATGCCTTTACAAAAATATTTATAACTTTTGAATCTTCATAAAACTTTATAAGAGCTACATTTTTTATTGCAAATTCTGCCTCTACATCAACAATAACAGGTTTCCCAACCGTACCGATCATTGGCATCAATATATCTCCATAATCCACCTTTGAGCGTTCATTTATTTTGTTATAATCATCTTCACATATTAAACTACAATCTGCAAAGTCAATTTTTCCACTTGTAACATTTTTTGACGTCACCAATGGATATCCTTCTGTAAAATATTTAGGTGAATCGTGTGTACCATCTCTCACATCGCAAACTTTCCCTAAAGAAATAACCTCCCATCCGTTTGGATTTTCAGTCATATCTCCAAACAGCTCCACAAATCGGGATTGAATAAGGGAATCCAGTTTTATTAATTCTTGTTTTCTACCACAAATAACTTTCTTGAGTTTTTCCAAAAGATTTACTATCTTTTTCTGTTCTTCGTAAGCAGGAACAGAAATTTCTATATTCGCCACAATTTGTTTTGAAATTTCTTTAAACGTTGCCCCTCGCCCTAATGAATTAAGAAATTTTGTATTTCCTTTTAAAAACCAGTACAAATATTTATTATTAATCTTATCTGAACAAATCAAATTTTTAAATCCCTGATTACAATACATTTCACAACCCGCAATTGCAACTTTTCCAATAGGTGCCCTTGAAGACAGAATTACTGTACCTTGAGGAAATGAAGAAAGTCCTGTATTCTTTACTGCTAAATCTGTTATCTTACGTACACTATCATTAATAATATAAGAATCCTCATTAATTTCAGCAGGTGTAATCCATTTTATGTCACCATCCCAATATTCGGCATTGTTAGTCTTCGGCGTACTGCCTGAAACTATCTCGCAAATATCACCAAGCCTATATCTTTTCATCTTTTATCCTCGCAAATCTCGACTTTTTCTTGATTGCAGAATGTATGTTTGTTATAATGCTCATAGATGCTGTCATATGCGGTAGGCGGTTAGTCCTTCAACAGAGGGACTGAACCCTCTGATTACATAGAAATCTCTTGTCTGAGAAATCTGTAGAAAGGAGGGCTTGCTTTATGAGTGATTATGAATTGCTATCTATTGTACTCATGATAATCAGTCTTGTAGTTACAATACTTATTGCATACATCAATCAAATAAAAAAGTAACCGCCCCGTCCTAACAAAACTCGGCGATTACTTTACATAAGATAATATGGACTATCCGCCTATCGGCAGCATCTTTTCTATATTCATACTATCACTTTTCACCGGTTATGTCAAACGCTATTCCATTTTCACACACTCTGCTTCTGTAAACCGTTCCTTAGTTTTCCTTTATTCTATCCATCCCCTACAGACTCCTCGCGTCGCCATTTGCATTCCGCTCATGCTCTGCTCGCAGTCCTACAAATCTGAATTTATTCTTCCTCCCGCAGCATTTTTTCCAATTCTGCGAGATTTTTTGTAATTTCCTGTTCCAACATATTTAATTCTGCCATAATATCTTCTGTCGGCGGATATTCAACAGGCACATATTCAATCTTTTTGTATTTATTAATTGAAAGGTCGTATTCGTTTTCTACGATTTCTGCTTTTTCCACAAAAAATGACTGTTCTGTACGCTCACGCTTTTCTTCTTCACTGAGATTCTTAAATCTGTTGATAATATCAGGAATATCATTTTCAGCGGTCGGAGTGCGCTTGTCATCAAGACTGAACCCATCGGCTTTCATATCATAAAACCAAACTTTATCCGTACCGCCGTGTCCTGTTTTTGTAAAAATTAAAATAGCTGTGGAAACGCCCGCGTATGGTTTAAATACGCCGGACGGCATAGAAATCACTGCTTCCAGACGATTTTCTTCAACAAGTTCTCTGCGAATTGCCTTGTGCGCCTTTGATGAACCAAAAAGCACACCGTCAGGAACGATGCATGCACAGCGACCGCCGATTTTAAGCATTTTCAAAAACAAAATCAAAAAAAGCAATTCGGTCTTTTTAGTTTTACAAACCTTCAATAAATCAGCCGATACGGAATCATAATCCAAGCTGCCCTTAAACGGCGGATTTGCCAAAATAAGGCTGTACTTATCTCTGTCCTGGTTTTGGTCTGAAAGGCTGTCCCTATAGTCAATATCCGGATTATCCACACCGTGCGTCATCATATTCATTGCGCCAATGCGCAGCATTGTCCTATCCATATCATAGCCATGAAACATATGATTCATATAATGCTCTTTATTTTTTCTGTCAAAAAGAACCGCTTCCTTTTTAGTATCTTTCAAATACTCACTGGAAGCAACCAAAAATCCAGATGTACCGCATGCCGGATCGCATATAATTTCATCCGGTTTAGGATCCATCAATTCAACTATCATTTTAATAATATGTCTCGGCGTTCTGAACTGTCCGTTCACACCGGCCGTTGCAAGCTTTGATAAAAGATACTCATAAACATCGCCTCTTGTGTCTGCCTGATGAAGCTGTGCCATCTGCTCATAAATCTCATCCATCGCATTTACAATTTTATCCAGCAAAAGCGGTGTCGGTATTTTAAAAATAGCATCGTTCATATATTTTGCATAAGCACTTTCTTTATTGCCATGAAGTCCTTTTATAAACGGAAATACCCATTCCTGAACAACACTGTACATTTTTTGTGCCGGGAAATCATGAAAAACACTCCACTTCAACTGACTTCCGTCAATGACTCTTTCCCCTATTGTAATTTCTTTGGAGAATATGCTATTGTAAGGCAAACCTAACATAGCGCACTCTTTTTCACGCACATTGTCGGCGTCGTCTAAATCCCTGATAAACATTAAATATGTCATCTGTTCAATAACATCTAATGGATTTGTGAGACCGCCTGTCCAAAATATTTCCCACAAACTATCAATCTTATTTTTTAGTTCACCTGTAATCATTTATAGTCCTCTTTCTTCTGAATCCATTCCAAAAACGCCCCTATAACCATACTTCGGGGCGCACATCTTTGATGTGAAGTTTTTAGCCGGCCTGATACAAAAAATTCTTCTTATTCTATGCTGAAAACAATAAACATTAAGCAATAATAAATAACTCAATAACAAATAAGAAAAAACATTAAACATTTAAAAAGCTTATAAATATGTAAAAATTTGGCCGGCATGGAAAATAAAGCAGCCCTATACTGCTGCCTTTTAGATTTCTACATCAAATTCAACAATCTGATTGTATTTATCCAGTGCCATCTGCATCTGTGCAATTTCCGTATCTGTCCGCTCGTATGCTTCCTTAATCAATTCAAGGTCATAATTAATATACTGATATTCCGGCGATGTTTTCCGTGTTGAAAAGCTTGCCGAATCAATACGCTTTTTCGGCGACTGCTTCCGCATATTATCAAGCATCTGCTTGCGGACGTTTAACTGAGCCATTCTGACAAGAATCATATCCGCTGTCATCTGCTTATCCCCGACCTGTATCTGATTCGTTGCATTGGCAAGATTAATGGCGTGCTTGATTTTGACGATTTTATCATCAATTTCTTCAATATTTTTTGCAACATCGCAGTAATCATAATCAGGAATCACCGGTTCCTCATCTACAGCCGCCACATACAGATAGCCATTTCTCTCCTTATTATTCCAAAATTCCTTGTCCTCATTGAGCTTTCTCAAAAGCTTGTTGGCATATGCCGATGTCATCTTTGTCATAGTCTTACCTCCATTTACCGTATCCATTCCTTTGGTATCAGTGCTTCGTCAAACATCACCATCGAATGATTATCCCAAATCAGCTGATGGTCTATCATTTTTTGGGTAGCTTTTTCAATCGTATCTCTGTAAATTTTTGAAATCCGGTAGTATTTGTCGCCTTCCTTATGAAAATGATGGTCTTCCTCGACAATTTCATACCTATAAGGCACATCGTGTTCACTGCGAAGTTCTGCCTTTAATTCCTCATTTTCACACCATATGCAAAGCTGAAATGTCTGGTCTGTATTATTTTGAAAACGATAATCAATGTAATTGTAACTGACCGATGTTCCTGCGCTCATAGGCACACGAACACCTCCGGCATCCGGCGCCAGCGCATCCGAATGTTTATGAAATTCGGTAATTGTCAGCGGACTGTGCAATATCAAAATATTCAGTGTATTGGCAAGATTGCAAAGGCCGCCGCCCCGTCCCGGCCTGATTTTATTTTGCAAAATAACACGGCCGTCCTTATACCCTTTTTGGGCGGTAATTTTTCCGACAGTCTTCCAAAATGAAAATACTTCTCCCGGACGAATGAGCATGCCGTTCATCGTCTTTGATGCAATGTCTATATTCTCTGCCTTATTCTGCTGCAATACCGGATCAATGCCTTTGCCTTTTTTAATCAGATGTGAACTATGCTCTGAAATGATTACCGGTAATTTCTTTTTCTCTATCGTTTTTGCAAAATGCCCGCCGCCGGTCATATCTTTGATATGTCTTACAAAAATACCTTTTTGTACCGACAACTTGTAAAAAAACGGATTTATATCGCAAAAGTTTTTATTTGGCCGCATCTTTTTCCCTCCCGACAGTCAAATTTCCGAGTCTGTCTTTGTATTTTTTACTTCTTTGATAAAATTTTAAAATAATATTTTCTACATGACGGCGCTTCCCAATCGGCGCAGTTTCGTCAATGCGTATAAACTTCACAAGTATACTTGCAAAACCGCACCTGTTCGCCCCTAAAATATCTGTAAACAGCTGATCACCGACAAAAAGCATTTCCTGTTTTTTGAGGCCAAGCATTTTCTGCGCCTTATAATAACCTGCCGTGTCTGGTTTATTTGCCATCTCGATATAAAGCGTATCAATATTTTCAATGAAGCCTTCAATTCTTTCTTTACTGTTATTTGAAAGCAGCAGCGTCTTCAAACCAATTTTATGTATTTTTTGAAACAAGGCATCAACTTCCGGTGTCGAAGCATCGCCATGATGAACAAGTGTATTATCAATATCAAAAACAATGCCCCGGTATCCAAGCGCATAAAGCTTTTCATAATCAATATCAAAGACACTGTTTACATAAGCATAGGGATAAAATTTTTTAAACATCGCTGCCTCCCAAGTCATCCACATAGTCGCATACAGCATTGATCTGCGCCTCAAATGTCTCTCCGAATCGCTTCTCAAAAAAAGCGCTGCCCACTGTAAATGCCCACGGCCGCACAGCTTTCAGTTCATCAAGCCGCGCAAAACTATTCACACTCCCGGCAATGCACACCGGCGCGCCTGCCCCGGCATTAAAGCGGTTAATCAGCATCCCTGCATCGCCCGTATACCTGTAGCCGAGCAGATCAAAACCGAAAACGCCCTTTTTCAAACATTCCTCTGCTTCTGCAAGCATCGTACCGGCATTTCCTGAAAGTACCGACGGACGGCCGCTCACTTCACCGACAAAAGGCATATATTTAATATCATGTTCCCTGCAAAAATCATTGACGGAATCAAAAAATTTCGTCCCCATAAGAATATCACAGCCACAGGCGGCAGCTGTCAGCGCCCCTTCCATACATTCATTTTCTGTATAGGCCACCGTTTCAAGCACTGTCGTTTTTTGGCACGCCTTCATTCTGCCAAAAATCGCTTTCATCTGTGACAGCGGCAGCGGCGCCTCTTTCATTCCCCAAAATTCTGCCTTTGAATTTTTACACTGTTCAAAAATATGTGCTGCATTTTCTACTGTCTTGTCATTATATGTCAGCATTACAATTAAATTCAATGCGTCTTTCACTATCAATCAGCCCCTTTGTCTTCCAATGCCTCATCATTAATTCGATTTTAGCATATTTTCGGCAAAAATGGCAATGCAAATTTAAAACGGGCCGCCGTTTTCCGATTCAATCGTCAACGGCAGCCCGTGTTTTATACTATTTACCTTCTCTGTCTTTTTCTAGCTTTGACAAACAATATTGTTGCTATTTCTGCTGCTGATACAAACAGTACAAGCGCAAACGCTATAATCGGCGCCGTGTCACCTGTCTGAACGCTGTCAGACGGTTTATCCGGCTTATCCGGTGCAGATGTGCCCGGTGTCCCTGTTTCATTTGTATCTGAACCTGCTTCTCCGGATTCATTTGTATCGTCCGTTTCAGACTCACTTGTACTCTGTGATTCAGACTCGCCTGTTTCCTGTGACTCGGAATCACCTGTCTCCTGTGATTCGGATTCATCCGTTTCCGGCGGCACAGGTGCCTCCGTGCTTTCTGTCAGCGTATATGTTTCGCCAGCCACGGTCTCAAAAGAAACGCGTCCTGTCTTGCCTTCCACAGGTGTCACTGTCACATTGCCACGGCTGTCACTTACTGAAATATATTCCCAGTCACTTGCCTGTACTGTACATGTGCCGCCATTTTGGGAAAGAATCTTGGCGCCTGTCAATGTGCCGTCTGCCCAGCTTTCAGAAACTTCAAAGTTTCCTCTTGCAACAAGACCGCTGACAGAACCCGTCTGCCATGCATTTTCCGGCATTGCAGGCAGAAGATTAATATAACCTGCATTGGACTGCATAAGCATCTCGGCAACACCACTCGTAAATCCAAAGTTTCCGTCAATCTGGAACGGCGGGTGTGAATCCCAAAGGTTTGAATAAATACCTGTTTTCACAAACTGGTCAATAATTTTATAGGCATGGTTGCCGTCGCCTGTTCTTGCCCACGCATTCAGACGCTGTGCAATACCCCAGCCGGTCGCATTGTCACCGCGGTTTTCCAAAGATACTTTCGCTGCATTGATGTATGCCTCATTATCAACATTGACTAAGTCTCCAGGGAACAATCCAAGCAAATGAGACATATGACGGTGGCCTTGCTCATAGCCCGAAATTTTGCCCGAAGCTGTCTGTCCGAGGGCAGTTTCATCGTACCACTCTTTAATCTGTCCGCTCTCGCCGATTTCAATCGGTTTTAAACCGTCGCGGTATTTTTTCCATTCATTCATCTGTGTCTCAGAAACTGTGCCCGGTGTTCTTGCATTCAGAGCCTCTGCCGCTTCGATGCAATCATTAAACAGCTGCCATACAAGAACATTTTCATAGACATTGCCTGCCGTATAAGGGCCGTGCTCCGGTGAATATGCCGGAATCGTCACATAACGCTCTGTACCGTCGGCATCTGTCACCTCTTTAAGAATTTGCATATAAAACTGTGCTTCCTCAGCCATCATCGGTAAAATCTCATTCTGAAGCTTATCTAAATCGCCGGAATACTCATAAGCTTCGTAAACATTCTGAAGCATCCACGGCACTGCCGCCGGCGACCATCCCCATGAAAAGTTCCAACCCGGACAAGTCCAGCCAAACGGTGTATTCTGCGTATTTGCCATGAAGCCGTTATGCTGTCCGCCCGAATTATCAATGCCATAATATGTCGAAGCCGTCACACGTCCCGGCTCGCGCAGTCCTTCCATATAGGCAATCATCGGCTCTGCACATTCTGCCATATTCGTCACATAAGTCGGCCAGTAATTCATCTGGAGATTGACGTTCATATGGTAATCGCTGCCCCACGCAACCGGATTGTTGGCTTCACCGGTAGCATCAAGCCATACGCCCTGAAGGTTTGCCGGAAGTCGGTCGCCCTCTCTCGATGAAGAAATCTGCAAATAACGTCCGTACTGGAAAATCATTGTTTCCAAATATGCCTTTTCATCGGCGCCTGCACCGCCATTTTTGTAAGCTGCAATCAAATCGTCGGTTGTTTTTTCAGACACCGTCTGACCGAAATCAATTTTAACTCTGTCATAAATATTTTTATAATCTGTCACGGCAGCTGCCTTCACGGCATCATAGCCTTTATTGACAGCAGCATCCATCACCGACTTCACTTTCGCTGAAAGCTGTGCATCTGTCTCCCCTGAGCGGTATGTCGGATATACCATTTTATAATCGGTATCTGCTGTCACAAAAATATAAACTTCTGTCGCATTGCTGACAAGCAATGTGCCTTCCTTGCCCTCTGCCGGCGCAACTGTACCGTCACCGTTTAATACAACCTTAAGTCTTCCGTTTAATTTCATATCATTATCTTTCAATTTTCCGGAAACTTCAATTGTATCGTCTGTTGTCGTATACGTCACTTCCTTGCCAAGTGAAGCATCTTTTGGCTGATCCACAGGGAAGCTGACTTCAAATGTCAGCGGATGCATCGCACCTTCAGCCCCTTCAATCGCCTTAGCCGTCAGCTTCATCGCAATGACATTGTCTGGATAGCTTGCAAAATATTCACGGTAGTAATGTGTATAATCTCTGTCATAGGATACTGTCGCAACCGCATTGTCAATGTCTAATGCTCTCTCATAATTGGTTGTTTCTGTATGCGTTTCTCCTTCCGGCTCCTGCTTTTCAATCATTGTTGTCACAATACCGTCAAAAGAAACTTTATTATCCTTGACCGCCTGGATTGTCAGCGTATGCTCGCCTTTTGTCAGTCCTTCCACTTTTAAAAGACTCTGACGTGCGAAAGCTTCCGCATATGTATTGACTTCTGTAAACTCACCGTCATCTACTTTGTACATAAACTTTCCAAGCTTGTTGCTTTTTGCGCCGAAAAGTTCAAAGCCGGTACCTGTAAACCGGCATGTCAGCTGGGCGCCTTCTGCATTGGCACCGTCAATATAAACTTCATCTTTTCCAAACCAGTCGGCTGCATCCCCCTCGCCTGAACGGTCATAGATTGCCCACTGTCCTGTGAATGTCATCTTATCATTTCCGGCATCCGTCTTCCAGTCAATTGTCTCGCCCTCCAGCACTTTAAAGCAGTCAAACGATGTCTTTTTTGCTTTATTTGCTGATTGTTCATTAACCATTGATTCAAAATACAATGTATGCTGTCCGTAAGGAAGACCTGAAATTTCAAATAATACCGCATTGACTTCCTTTTGATCCTTTGTCATTGAACCTGTGATTGCTGTTGTCTCGTCATCCACATAGGCTTTAAAATTTCCCATATCCGGCCCTTTAACGCCAATCATCTGGATGCCCGTACCCTCAAAGGAAACACTGAATTTTCCCGGATTATCATTGTAATGTTCTGTACCGCCTTCCCATTCCGGCTGCTGATAGTAATGCCATCCGTCGCCGTATGCAATCTGCTCACTGCCATCACCGATAATTAAAGACGTATCTTTCTTCGGCGGCTCACGGTCAAAATCAAGATAAATATCACCCCAGCCCTGATATGCGCCATATTCTCTTGAAAAAGCGCCGACGAGTTTATCACACATTTTTGATGCATTCGGATCATTATTTAAAAATGCCGTCTGCACAGATTCCATGTACTCAGCCATCGGCTGCCCGTCAACCGTCGCAATGTTTCCGCCTGTATATGGTCTTGACGGAGACGGTCCTCCGTTCCATAGCGTCTTATGGTTAAATGTCAGGTGTTCCTTTTCCACTTCACCGTACACATTCACACCCATATGGGAATTTCCTACTGGAAGTGACAGCTGCTGCCACCAGTCGGTATCACTGCCCGGTTTTGTAAAATTACCCGAACCGCCTGTCAGCGTTCCTTTAGATACCGGCTCATCAAACTTAATTTTCATCGCATCCTGCTCAGGATTAATCTGTTCCGTTGCTGCCTCCGACTGCATCGAAAATGGAACAGCTGTCACTGCCAACGCAGCCGCACATATCCCCGCAAAGACTTTTCTCATGTTTTTTGTCTTCACACCATTTCTCCCTTCTATTACACTTTATTCTAAGTGTACCCCATCGACGCTATTTATGATTTGCACTTTTGTCCTGTTTTTTTTCACTATAACACTTTTTTTGTAAGATTTGCCCAAATAAATGATATTGTATGTCACAAACTGTCGTCAATTCATCATCAGCCGTATAAACCGTCTGAAGTCTGACTTATCCCATGTCACCGGCGTCGGATAGAGCGGATTTCCCTCATTACCCAGATTGTTGA
>OLRK01001937.1_pt1 | contig 14714 bp, 20 predicted proteins | sample 1672911 | NCBI WGS metagenome assembly OLRK01 (sample SAMEA3136736, study PRJEB25190) | human gut metagenome | biome: human gut; feature: human-associated habitat; material: faeces | place: Austria | collected 2013 | reverse complement strand
AAAATCCTGATGGGCTGCGACGGCAAAAACCTTCAGGAAACCAAAGACCTCTACAACCTGACGGACGCGGAGCAGGAATTGTTGGAGAGCAAACGGCGCGGACACGCACTCTTTATCATTGGGTCCAAGCGGCTTCATGTAAACTTTGAGATTCCGGCTTACAAGTTTTCCTATATGGGCAAGGCTGGCGGTCGGTAATTCGGTGGCGGCCGGGAGCAATCCCGGTCGCCTTACTTATTCCACACAGGAGGTTTTCAGATGAATCATGCGGAACGATACGAATACCTGGTCAACAAGATGGCTGCCATACGTTGGAGGGGCAGTGATTTGGACGCTTCCTACCATGCCGCCCTTTTCCTGATGGCTTCCCATCCGGCTCTCTTTCAGAAGATGTATCGCTACCTCTGCCCGGAGGGAATCGACTTTACCAAGATGATGAGGAAAGAGGAGTTTGAATATGACTGGATGAAGATTACGGCGGATGCCGCCCGCAACCTCTTTTCCTGGAACAGCAAGTGTGCTGCTACTCCTTTTGAGATTTCGCGGATGCCTGCCCCGGCGATTCGGGCGCTCTTTACGGCCTGCTTCATTGCTAACGGGGACTACATGGTATCTGTCCGGGAAAATGACAAAGGAGAAAAGGTGTTTGAAATCGACGACAGCGCCGGTAAACGGCGGGAGGCGTTCAATCTGCAAATGGAGCAGATGATGGAAGCCCCCGGTATGGAACCGGACTGATTATGGAGGTGATTTTTTGGCTGTTGATCCGTTGACTGCAAAAATTCTGGCAAAGGTAGCTATGCAGGCGGCTACCGACTCCGAGAGCCGGAAAAGAATCCTGTTTATGATCCTGGCCCCGGTTATAGGGCTTTTGCTTTTGATCGCCTTCATCCTGTACCTCATTACCAGCCCCTTTTCCGTGCTGTCCCAATGGCTGATTGGAGATGAGGTAAACGTGGTAGAGGATTTTCAGAAGCAATATGGTTACAACCAGCAGCTCGGCATTTATGAGAAAGACTATATAGACGGTAGTGGTCAGAGCTATGAGGGCGTCATCTTTACGGATGGGGCAACCGAAGTTGTCTACTACAATCAGTTGGATGAGCGTTGGGCCGATCTTCCGTATGGAACCGATAATATCGGCGGTTATGGATGTGGCCCGACCTCTATGGCGATTGTGGTATCCAGCCTGACAGACCAGACCGTTGATCCCCCCACAATGGCAGAATGGGCGTATCAGAACGGCTATTGGTGTTCCGGCAACGGGTCCTATCACTCGCTGATACCGGGGGCTGCGGAGGGCTTTGGGCTTCAATGGGAAAGCATCAGCACCGATGACCCGCAGGCTGTGGTAGACGCTTTGGCGTCCGGGAAATTGATTGTGGCGCTCATGTCAAAAGGCCACTTCACATCCAGCGGCCACTTTATGGTACTGCGCGGAGTGACCTCTGAAGGAAAAATCCTGGTGGCCGATCCTGCCAGTAAAAAGCGAAGCGAACAGGAATGGGATATATCAATCATTCTGGATGAGGCCAGAAAGGGTGCCGCAGCAGGCGGTCCCTTGTGGGCGATCTACTAAAGGGGTGCGATATGAATAACCGAAACAAGCTGATTGAACTGTTTATCTACATCGTGATCGTGGTGGTGGGCATCGTCCTTCTGCTGACCGGCGGAGCGGATGACAAAACCAGTGCTGAAAATACGGGAGGTGAATCCTATGCTGTTGTACTTGACGAGTAACCAGAAAAGTAACCTGATCGACCCCGCCGTGCGGAATATGACTCTGCCCGCCAAGAAGCTGGTCGGTCGGTTCAGCCTGAAAAGTTTCGTGACCAAAGATATGCGCAATTATGCTAACGCTAAATTCTTTGTGGTGGATGCGGCGTGTATCGAGGAAAGCGGCAATGATTTCACCCTTGCCCTGCAATCCTTTCAGATGATGTTCTCCGCCCGGATCATCGTCATCCTCTCTGGCTGTGAGGATGTGAATGGCGAGGTACAGCGGCTTTTGTCCATCGGCGTTGTAAATCTGATTACGGGTGAAACGATGGAGGACGCCCTGGACGAGCTGACAGAAGCACTTTCCGAAGATGGGATGCAGCGGTATGTGGTAAAGGTCCCCGTCTATGAACAGCCAGTTTCCCACCACGAGAAAGCCCCGGAGCCGGACGAGATTATTCCGTACCGCTGGAACGCCCGGAATATCCGTATTGCCGTGGCCGGTTCGCAGCGCAGGAGCGGCGTGACGGTGACGGCCTTTAACCTGGCATCTTGGCTGGCGGCCAGAGGTGCGGAGGTGGCGTATATCGAAGTCAATCAGAACCGCCACCTGCAGCTCCTGTTGAACATCTACGAGGCGGCGCCGGATGGGGAGCATTACACCATTGATGGGATCGACTGCTACCTGACCAACGAGCCGGATAAGGCGTATCAGTTTATCATCTATGACTGCGGCGTAATGCAGACGCCTACTTCTATTTTCCGTGACGCAGATCACCGGCTCCTGTGCGGGAGTGTCCTGCCCTATGAGATTCCGGTGTTCCATAAGGCGTTGTCCGAGTGCAGTTCGTTGGAAGTACACCCGGTGGCGATCTGTGTGCCGCAGGAAATTCAGGAATACTGTATGGAACTCTTTGGGGAAAATGTCCAGGTTGCGGCAGCATCCCACGACCTGTTTGCAAAACGGGCCAACGGGCAGATCTACCGGCCGCTGGTGGAGAAGTATATTGCAGGGGAAAAGCGCCTGTAACAGCAAGACATGATTGGGAGGATTGGAATATGGCAAAGTTTGAGTATATGCAGCGGGCATTTTCTTCTGAACTGAAGCCCAGAGCGCGGCTTGTGCTGCAAGTCCTGGTTCTGCATTGCAACAAAGAGGGCGAGTGCTTTCCCTCTATCAAGACCATAGCCGCCAAGTGCGGCTATGGGGTGTCCACCGTAAAGCGGGCGCTGGATGAGCTGGTGAAGGCGGGATACATCGTCAAGCAGGCCCGGTTTGACGAGCGTAAGAACGGCGGACAGACCAGCAATCTCTATACCTTATGCTCTGACTTACCTTGCCCTGACGAGCCGGATGACGAGCCGGAAAACGCCCCTGTGCCGGAAGATGATGCATCTGATGAATCCCCGGCAGTGCAGCCGGAAAGCGCCCCTGCGGATGCCTGTGACGCCCCTGATCCCACACCTTGGGAGCAGCCTGCCACTTTGCCGACAGCGGATTCCTACTCCTTTGCAGATGGCTTTGAAACAAAAATCGGGCGGCAGAATTGCCGCCCGATTCGTATGTGGACTGGGGGGCAGTCCATTTTTATACCCCCTTGAACCGTACAGGTGAACTGATACTTACGGATGAAGAAAAAAGTAAAAGGCTGGGCTGTTTTAGAAACGATGGTTGTGCTACTGCTCCAATGAAACAGGAGTAAATATTCTCACTCAAAAATCTTTTTGGTGTCCAAATTCTAAATGTCAATTCGTTATTAAATGTATAAAGCATAAAGATCTAAAATAAACAGACATCTTGTGAGCAAAAGAAATGGTGATACTGGAAGATCAAAACAAAAAACGCAACCTACCCAATATAGCTTCAGCCCAGCAAAGATAGAAATGCTACTTCGGTAGAGCCGAATCAGTCCACGAGTTGATTGCACCGTCTTTTTAGGGAACGTAGGTAGAATCGACAGTGTAAAAGTGGTAAAATAAACAATAAGTGATTTGAGTCAACCCTCTCGTATGTAACGGCCTGAATGGTAGCGAAACTATAATGATTGAAAACTTAGCTGAACATAACAAGGGATTATGCTTGGTCAGTCTGTGGGCTTATCAAGCATCCAACTTGTTTTCAGAAGATGAAAGAGAGTGAGATATAATGAATGAGCCATTATTCAAAATTTTGGGCTCGCTGATAAGTCAAGAACAGATTTCAGAACAAACTATTATGATAGCTGCAAAGATTTCACAGGACGCATTAAAAAAGTACCTATTAGGAGATTTTCAAGGCATGAACCAAGAGGACATTGCATATCTTGACGAACTTACTATGCAACTTGGCCCTGGAAGATCATTGGTAAGCCCCGATGAGCGAGTGAAAGGAACCCTGGAAAGTCTGATTGATTGTTATAAATTCAGCACGAGTGAATTGAGTAGGATGTTTGGTGTTGATGAAGAAATGATTCAAGATATTTTAGCTGGAAAAAAAGTAGACTTGTATAAAAAGTACCTAATATCTGTTTCTGCATCTCATTTGTTTTATGTGCTGAAAAGGGCATAAAAGGAGGAACCCGAGTTTATATTTCGGGTTCCTCCTTTTTCCGGAATTAGTATGTTACGGTTTCTGACAGCCTACATTTATGCACGCCAGTAAATCCAGTTGCTTACAGTTTTTGCAACAGGAACAGTCAGCAGGAATGCGGTTCCGCTGATAGTAGCGCCGTACTGGTGACCGGAAGAATGACCAACCGCACAGCTCCCAGAAAAGCCGCTAACAGCAGCAGTGCCGCTGCTGAATCCAGTAGTCAGATCGGTGCCAGACACAAAGCCGGTAAAAGAAGTTGCAGGAACGGCCATTGCAATAGACCAGTAAAAACGAGTGCCTTCGCCCCATACAGTAAGAACACCAGCATCACCAGGGAACGAAACGGCACCGTAGGGCTGAACGCCGCCGGTAGAGTCTGCGAGAATTTCTTTGCCTTCCTCGGTCAGCTCAAGCGGAATAATTACTTTTTCACCTTCCTCAAAGGTGATCACTTCGCCGTCAATGTTGAGGGCATAACTCTGGGGAATGTTTTCTTCTGGAGAAGCAGCGAATGCTGGAACGGAGATGGCGAAAACCATTACCAGAGAGATAATAACGGATAAGAATTTTTTCATATTAAAACCTTCTTTTCTTTTTGAGTGAGAAAACTATTGTTATTCTATCTTCCTACCCATTGGAATCACCTCTTTCATGTAAAAGTCTGTATTTCAAACACATTGAATCTTTGAAGATAATTAAAGGCTGGTATTTTAATGGGTAAGCTTCTTTATTTACTTATATCTCTTAAACGAATGAAGGAGGCCATTTTGGACAGTTGCTCTAAAAATTTTGAATTATTCTTGTGAGTACCTATTGAGTCTCAAATCTTACGCATCAGAATCAATTTGTTTACTGCCTTCGAATATACAAGTAAGCAGCTACATACAGATAAATCTAAAGGTTGGAAATCTTTTGATTATGTATTATTTTTAAGCGTTTTCTTGCAAAGAAAGAATTTGAAAATATTTGTCTCCAGCAATAACATTGAACACATAATATTTGCCAGGACTCTCTATTGATTGCATCTGAAATAATCTATCCGCATCAACCATATAAGAGTTGGAAGGGAGGTTGGTATTTGCCGAAATTTCTCTGTAACCTATAAACATAAAATTAGCGTTACTTAAGTCAAACTGCTGAAATATGTCGCTGCTGGCTATGGTAGATACAATGTGTTTGAGGTCGTACACAGGAATAGTTTGACTAAGGAGGGAATTATCAGGAAAATATACAGTCTCACTTGTGAAGATTTGACCCTCATAATTTACTTGTATGCTCTTTTCAAGAGTTCCCACATTCTGAGGCAACATGAGAGAGAATTGGAGATTAGCAAATACCCCATCCCGAAAGTGAATATTAAAACTGCTGATAGGTATGCTATTTTTTAGGCCGTCGTTAGATAAAATCGTATTGAGGTCCTCACCTTGAGTTTCGATTGCGGTGTCCATTACTTGGTTTGTCTGCTCAATATCATTTGTGCCAAACGGGACAAAATCATCAATATATAAGGTCCTGTTATATGTTGATACAGCAACAAGGATTAAGATAATAACTCCAAACACGATAGCAAGTAAGTAGCGATAGGCCTTTGCCTTGATAATAGGTACTGTAACTACCCCTAAAACTACAAAAAGAGCAACGAGGAATATGACCAATACTGTATTTGAATTCATACAAGTTCCTCCTAAAATAGCTGCGAGGATAGGGATTGTATTTCCCCATCCCCGCAGCCACAGTATTAGAACCAGCCACCTACTTCGATTTCATTTGCGTTTACAGTAATGCCAAGGATCATGGCATCACAGGAAATTTTGGAAAAAGCGCCACGCATATATCTTGTGGGGCAAGCAATTCGCATACCTGGAGCAATATCATAAGCTTTGCCGCTTTCGGGATTGGCAGGTTCGGCTTTCCAATTAACAATCCGAGAAGAAGAACTGGACTCTGTAATCTCTTGGGATTCTGGATTATATGACCATCCTGTGGTATAAGTTCCTCCACCAGATCCACCACTTGAACCATATGTGCCGGTCAGAGATAAGGACTGCGAATAAGAAGTTCCTGAATCGATGGTAGTAGTCTGCAAACAGCTAAAATCGGTAATATTACAGTGAATTTGAGTCTCGTAGCGTTGAACTTTATATCCGCTCTGGGGATATGCTTTGACCACGCTGATTACATCGTATATTTTTTGATTGGAACCATTTACAAGACCGGTACCTTTTCCGTATGCGTAAACTGTGCAGTTCAAATATCCGTAATAGGTATTATTCAGCCCATAGACATCCAATGTATCATGCCAAGTGGATGTTGCAATTTCGGTCGGCAGCGTAGTACTAAAAGGTTGGATTCCACCAGTATTCGATACAGATGTACTTGAAATGCGATTGATGTTAACCTCTGCATCATTTCTGGAGGAAATTGCTGCAGGCAGCGCATCTTGCGGCTCGACATCAGGATCAGAATCAGTTTTCTCGTCAAGATATTCTGCCAGCAGTGTTACATCCTGAAAGTTTGATTGGGGCTGGGTCACTGGTGCTTCAATTTCTGTTGGAATGTTATTTCCTTCAATAACATTATTGGGCTGAGGTGTTGCCGAATTTTCACTCCCAAAAGCAGCATAATGATTGGCGAAAACATACTGATCGTTTAGCTTATAAATAGAGTATGCGGTCAGCACTAAACTCTGGTATGTAGATGTGTTTGATTTTGGAATTGACAATGTTTCAGCGACAGATTCAGCACTTGCGGCAGGATTGGTAATATAGATCATCGTACCGGCATCAACAATGCCCTTTGCCGTTTCGCTGATATTTTCAATGTCTGCATAATCAATGCTCAGTACAGAGACATTATTCAAATCTTCCATTGCCATTCCCGCATGATAGGTTACGACATCAGGGTTATCCTCTGTGGGCATTGCTGCCAAAGCAGTTGTTCCCAAAGAGACAGCCATAGCTAAAACCATAAATAAGCAAAGCAACTTTTTGTGATGTCCTTTCATTCTGAAACACCCCTTTCCGAAATTCTAAATGTGTAATATATTGCGTTTGTCGGTTTCTATTTGTACATTGGAATCGCCTCCGTGTAATTAGCGCAAAATCGCTTACTTACAGGTGCCTGCCACTGAAACAGTTGGCTGTACTACTCCGTCCAAAGTAGCATCTACGGTCATGGTATATGTGTACCCTTTTGTAACTGTGGTAGTCCTGTCAAAAATAAGGTATCCTGTCCCGGAATCTTCCCAAGTTTTAATGCACTGTCCATTTCTCCACAGCTTGACCACAATTTCTATATCATCTGTGAAGTGATCTGCTGTAACGGAAACAGAGCATTGTGCAGTTGTTCCATTAAAGGCCATGCTTGGCCAGATCGTTGCGGTTCGCGGAGATGCTGCCTCAGCATAAACAGGTTGAGCAAATAGCAACACCAGAAAAAGTAAGAACGGAATGGCTTTTTTCTTCAAAGGAATCGCCCCCTTCATCGTTTATAACCCGTAAACGAATGAAGGAGGCGAAATTGGACACTATGTAATTGATTTTTTCAAATTATTTTTTTGTGACACTCTCAGCCATTTTTACTAAGACCTCTTTAGGTTCAAAAGCTGTAATACAGAACATTATTTCTCCATCTTCTGACATCCATGTCAAAGCGTTAGCATCGCTTTGTTCTTCTGCCTCATAATATTCTGCAATAATGCTTCCCAATTCAATCGTAATTATCTTGGAATAATTAGATTTAACAAACAGGCTTGTGGCATCTCCGCCTTGAGAGTAACTAAACTGGATAATTCGACCAGTTTCGTTCTTATAAATGGTGGTCAAAGAACCTGCAAGAATATGACTTTCTGTTTCTGAATATCCTTCAGGCAGCCATGTTAATTCATAATCAACAATTTCATTTTCTTGCGGTGCTTCGCCAATAAATCTGTACTCAACAAATGACTCGTACTGCTCCCGTACCCATGCAAAAAAAGCAGCTCGCGCTTCTGCATCCACTGTCAGCCATGTACCGCTGGCGAGAGCCACCGCAAGAACAAAGCAAGCTGCATATTTGGGCAGTTTGTAGATCACAGGATGTTTTGCTTTCCGAAAAGTTCGGCGCATTTTTCTCTGAAACAATGGGGAAAACTCATGTTCACATTTTGCTGGAGCGGGGAGCGAATCCCTGATTGCCTGATCCGCTTCAGCCGCCGCTTTTTTCAGCATTTCCTCGCTTATCACAGGATTCCCGCCTCCTCACATAGTTTTTTCAATTTGTTTTTGGCCCGTTGATCCAGTTTAATTGCGGCCGGCAACGACAGTCCCAACATCTTTGCGATTTCTCTGACAGTGTACCCATGGTGATAACGCAGCAAAATCATTTCTCGATACCTGGCAGGCAACTTCAAGATACATTTTGTCAAATCGTTGTCCCCTTCATAATGAGCATTTGTGCCTTGAATTTCCTCGATCAGTTCGACAGAAGGGTGTTTTTGTAACCGTCTATACTGATCTATTGCTTGGTGTTCAACTATTGTAACGACATAGCTATGCGTTTTTGGACACACAGGAGCATCAATTTTTTTAATGTTTTCTGCTATTTTTACGAAAGCCTGATGCACAGCATCCTCTGCATCCTGCTCGTTATGTAAAATTTCGTAGGCCACATGGAACATCAGGCCACGATACTCCAGATAGATCTGTTCAAACAGCGACTTCTCCTCTGGAGTTTCAAGCATCATCATATAAATTAACATAATGCGAACCCCCAGTCATAATCCATTTCATTGTATCATGTAGTCTGACTTCTCAACAAGTAGAAAGATTCAATTTACATAATATTTTGCGTGGATGAGAAAATGGGGGATGATATAGGGAAAGATAAACGGCAGGAGCCATTTGGCGCCTGCCGTCATTTTCCTTGATTCAGCCGTGCGATAAGACCAAGCAATATAATTAAATCATCATCTGATAATGTCCTGATGCCATCCAACGCCTTTCTGACAAGCTGTGGTGTGTTTTCGGTAGCGTCAAAAAATTGCAGGGGCGTTATTTCAAAATATTCACAGATATTTAAGAATTGCTTCATGGAAGGCAATGCCCGGCCGGAGGAAATAGCCTGGATGTAGCCACGGTTTTGTCCCAGTTCCAAGCTCAACTGGTATTCAGAAATGCCTTTTTTCAACCGCAGCTCCGTGATCCGATTGCGGATAAATTCTTCGTCCATAAGTTCACCTCTCTGATTGTTAGCATATCAGAAAGGTTCCCTGGATATTGAACATTATTTGTGTTATAATCTGGCTGATAATTTCGTCTGCGCCTTATTAAATGAGTTATTTTTGTTTTCTATGTGTTGACCGCTATTAGAACAGGAGGAAACCGCATGAATGAATGCGTTTGTGCTATTACTGGACACCGGCCAAGCCGGTTCAAGTTCAAATACAGTGAAGATTATGCCCTTTGTAAGAAGATCAAAGCCAATATGCTGGAGGTGTTCCGAAAGCTACATGATGAAAAGGAAGTCCGGCGCTTTTATGTTGGCGGCGCCCTGGGTGTTGATATGTGGGCGGCTGAACAAATCCTTCGTCTGAAGGAGCAACCTGGATACGAAGATATTGAATTGGTTGTAGCCCTGCCGTTTGTCGGCCATGATGCCAAGTGGGATCAGCGCAGCAAGCGCCGGATGGAGTTTATCCTGCAACATTGCAGCAAAAAAGAGGTCATCGGAAACGAAGATTGCCGTGAGAGCTATATCAAGAGAAATTGCTACATGGTGGATCAGGCCAACTACCTGGTGGCAGTTTATGACGATGTGCGGAATCTGCGATCCGGGACAATGCAGTGTGTCCGGTATGCACGAGAGAACGATGTGCCGGTAGTTCTAATTCACCCAGACACAGCCAATATTACCTATCCGATGTAATCCATCAAAAGCGCCGGACGCGGCGGCCTGTTGGCCCTGCGCCCGGCGTTTTCCTATGGGGGATATTCTACGCATTTCAAAACCCGTTCCGGCGGGTATTGGAGCAATCCTATTGCCGCCCCGTCAATCGCTTGCCAGAAGCCCGCTATGGCGGCCTATTCAGCGGCTTAACTGCGTAGCTTGCAGGTATCTTTTCCGCTGCCTTTCGGCCTCTTGCTTCCGGCGCATCCGCACCGCGCAATCCGGGCAGTATTTGGCCCGGTTGGATTTCGGTGTAAATGCAGCACCGCATACGGCGCACCGCTTCACGCTGTCCCGGCTCTGGATGATCTCGGCATACAGCGCCCCATCCAGAGGGAGAACAGCGGCACGAAACCACCGGCACAGCAGCGAATAGGAAATGCTCTGGACACACACACATTCCTCGCCGTCGTCCAGCAAAAGGCAGTTCCCGTCACAGTAGTTGCAGCACTCATGCGTCAGCTTCCGGGCCTTGCGGTATTGAGGGTAATTCATTCTCGGTATGCTCATAACTCTTGTGCCTGCTCCTTTCCCGGCGTCACCCGCAAAATGCTGTCCACATTCTGCTTGATAATGCCGTATTCTTTCAGCTCTCGCTTGACTTCGCCGTACTGTTCGTACAGCCGCGCTTTCTGCTTGTCCAGCTCCCGGTACTCGGCTTTCAGGGCGGCCAGATCGGGCAGCCTTGTGATTCCGGCGTCCTTGATGGCCTTTGCCGCAGCCTCGTACAAAATGAGCTGGCTTTCATGTTCGCGCCGGAACGCGGCCTTGTCTTTGGCCTTGCGGTATTCCAGCACCACGGGCCGGAGCTGCTTGTAGGTGGTGAGGTTCTTTATCAGCACCGCCATGTTCCCAAGACGATGTTCCACATCTTTGAGGGACGCAGCCGCCTCGTCGTTGGCCGCGCTGATCTCCGCGACCTTGCTTTCCAGCTCGGCATATTGCTCTATGCCATGCTCGGTAAGGAAGTTGATTGTCTTTGCGGCCTGCTTCAAATTTTGGAGCTTCGCCCAACGTGCATAGCCCGCGCTCTGCTGGGCCTTGATGTTGTTCTCCAAGTCGATCCGCAGGGTGATACCCTTGCGCTGCCGGTTCGGGCCTCTGTCCACGGCCAGCCCCTTGATCCGGCTGGTGATGGCTTCCTCGGTGTAGTTCTCGCCCAAGGTCTTGCAGCGGGTGAAGCGTTCCTGTCCGGGGGCGCGGAACGAAATAAATTTACCCTGCTTGATCTCATAGCCCTGCGCCGCCATGAGCCGGAGAAAATCGTCAAAGTTTTTGGCCTGCGGGATTACTGCGTCAATGGCAGCTTTCAGTTTGGCTTTCCAGCTCTTACCCTTGCGCCCGGCATCCCATTCCGCATAGCTCTTGCCTTTATCCCGGCTGGGCTGTACCACCGACAAACCGTGTTCCCGGCACAGCCGGTCACTGGTGCGCCGGATATAGGCGTAGCTCTGCCGATTCGAATTGTACTTGCGGTGGTTTACCATATCCACAGCACAGAAAATCAGGTGATTGTGGACGTGGCCCTTGTCGATGTGGGTTGTCAGCACATAGGAGTATTTGCCTTGCAGCACTTCCTCGGCAAGCTGCTTGCCGATCTCATGGGCCTGTACCGGCGTGGCCTCGCCGGGGGCAAAGGATTGGATCAGGTGGTGGGCCAGATTGTTGCCTTTCTGGATGGCCTGCGCCAGCAGCATTTCAAATTCTATATCCGCTGTTTCATAGGAGCAGCCGAAAGAGGACACCAGCATTTTGTCCTCGGTCTTGTCCGGGTTCTCGATATAGTCCAGCGCCTTTTTCAGCGTTGACTTGATAGGATGTATCTTTGTAACTGCCATATCTTCGCCAGCGCCCCTTTGATGTCCTCAATGTCCTGCGCGTACACAGTCCCGGTACTGTTGATACGCCGGGCAATCTGATTGACATTGACGCCGATCTTTTGCAGCTCGGCGGTCTGCGCCCGGATGTCGCTGGTGTCCATGTGGACGATATACCCGTCAATGAGCATTTTCCGGGCATAGGCGGAAAAGTTTTTCGTGTGGAGCTGGGCCATTTTCTGCTGGATCAAGGCCCGTTCTTCCGGCGTCACAGGGACGCGCAGCACAATGTTTCGTGTTCGGTTTGCCATTCATTCACCGTCCTTTCTGAACAGGGGTTTGGGGCTTTCCCCAACAAGCAACCGGCCACGGCCCGCAGGGACAGGGGCGGGCCGGTTTTCGGAAGTGTGGCTACACTTCCTATGCTTGCTACGTTTCTTCTTCTCCGCTACTAAAACGATCCCAACACGTCCAACTGCCCGCAAAATACGGGATTTCTCTGAAAAAAGGGCAAAAAAATAAGAGAGCCTTGCGGCCCTCTGGCAAAACGGAAAACAGAGGATGCTTTCACACATCCCCCGTTTCTTTCGCTGATTGTTCAATTTTCAGCGCCCCGTCGATTGCGCCCTCAATGACTGGCAAATAGTGTTCCGGGCAAAGTTTCAGCTTGTGGCTGACCCGCTGCCGCTGTTCGCTGTCCCCGCGTATGATTTCCGGGTTGAAATACTGCTCCACGGGAAGCCCGCAGACTTTGATAAGCTGGATCACAACCGGGAGGCTGGGGATTGTGCCTTTATTTTCAATATTGGCAAGATAGCGCCATTCAATTCCCACTATTTCGGCCAGCACCTTGCGCGTCAGGTGCTTTGCTTTCCGCGCAGCTTTCACGTCCGCGCCGAAAGTTTCAAAGCCGGGGCAATCTTCAACTTTCGCCATATAACATCACCCATCTACATTGTATAGTTCATAGTATCCCGATGGAATGTTGCTATATGCAGGTAGATTAAACTTTATAATTCATATCTATTTGATTATGGCAATAAATAACCATGACACCAGTGTAAACTAATCTGGGCCATCCTGAACAGCCCATAAGAAAACGCCGGACGCGGTGGCCTGTTGGCCCTGCGCCCGGCGCTTATTTATGAATTTCCGTAATATTGGCTTATCTACGATACGGGAATATTATAGCAGCTTCACACCCTTTCGGGAAAACATTAGTAAGTTTGAAACTGCCGTTATGAGCTGCGGCGACTTGTTGGACAATCAGCAATCCAAGCCCATGTCTTAAATCAAGCCGTTCATCTGTGCTTTCCATATAATGCGGTTTTTCTTCCAGCTCTTGCAGCTTTTCAGCAGGCAGACCCATTCCGTTATCCGTAACCGCCAAGATAAGATGGTTTTGCGATGCTGTAAGAGAAATGCAGACTTCACAGCCCTGTGGGTTATGTTTCATGCTGTTCTGGACAAGGTTGTTTACGGCTCGCGAAATCAATCTGGCATCACATTCCAACACAGCATTTTCGGCGTCAGGAGTGATCTTAATTCCGATGTTGTAGCTATCGGAAATTCCTGTATTCAACAGGTCTGCTACATAGGATCGCAGTAGTTTGGATAAGCGAACCATCTCTTTATGAAGCGGCTGCATCTCATATTCCAACTGCGATACTAAATTCAAATCCTGTACCAGCTCTTTGATTTTTACACTTTGCTTCCGTACTATTTCTGCCTGTTCCCGGATGCTCTTGCTGGCAGCTTCACTTTCCGCAATACGGCCCGCATACCCCATAATCATGGAGAGCGGTGTGCGAATGTCATGGGAAACGCCGCTGATCCAGTTCGCCCGTGCTTCATTTTGCCTATTCAAAATGGAAGAAGCCTTGTTTACGCTGTTTGCAATTTCCGACAGTTCTCCGCTGATATGAAGTGAAACCGGCTTTCCGTCTGCCAGAGTTTCCACAGCGGACACAATCGGTTCGGTATTGTGAATGATTCTGCTTTTGGAAAAGTAATAGGCTAAAAAGAGGCACAGCACATCCAATCCCAGCATCCCCACTACAAAGAGAGGAAGCCGTCGAAGCGCCGCAATGGAATAGTAATTGCTGGTGAGTTTTGTATAGCTGTCTGTGGGATAGCCCAACACCAATAGCCCATCATCGGTGTTCCAAACAAAAACCGGGTAATCCTCAATATATCCTTTTGAAAATAGTGCAACATCTTGAATAGTGTAACTTTCCGGCACATTGTCCGGCAAATCAACCGACCAATAACATTGTCCATCTGCGTTCAGGTAGATTGCCCAAATATGATTCTGCCGGAGTTTTTGCACCGCATCATCCGACAATTGTTCCGGCGTGGCGGCAGCAGCAGTCATTTCCAACATGGATTGCGGGGATGAATCTCCATAATCCTCGGTCACAATCTTTTGAAATGTCAGGCCGAATACCACCGCGTTAAGAAACAGCAATATCAGAATAAAGGCAGCGAACGACACAAGATATTTAGATATATAACTTCCGAATGATCTCATGGCTTCACTTCCTTGCTATCAGCTTATAGCCCAAACCTTTAATGGTTATCAGGGATACGGGTTTTGATGGATCAGTTTCAATCTTTTCCCGGACGCGCCGGACATGAGCATTGAGGCTGTTTTCATAACCAAAAGGATTGTCCCCCCAGAG
>OLRK01001935.1_pt1 | contig 14719 bp, 9 predicted proteins | sample 1672911 | NCBI WGS metagenome assembly OLRK01 (sample SAMEA3136736, study PRJEB25190) | human gut metagenome | biome: human gut; feature: human-associated habitat; material: faeces | place: Austria | collected 2013 | reverse complement strand
CCGTCAATAGATCTCAGGCTTCCGGTTTATCATGGAACCAGCGAGGCAGTACTTAAGGAAGGTGTAGGGCATTTGATGGACAGTAGTCTTCCGATAGGGGGAGAAAATACGCATTGTGTGATGACGGGACATCGTGGGCTTGCAAGTGCGAGACTTTTCACTCGTCTGGATGAATTAAAGGAAGGCGATGAGTTCTTTCTGGAAGTACTGGGAGAAAAACTCGCATATAAGGTAGAAGAAATAAATGTAATCTTACCAGAAGAGGTAGAAAGTCTGGAAATCAGACCGGGAGAAGATCTGGTTTCGCTTGTCACATGTACCCCATATGGAATTAATACCCATCGGTTAGTGATTACTGGAAAGCGGGTTGTGTATGAAGAGAAAAAAGAAGAGAAAATCAAAAAGAAACGTCCATCTGTTAGAGAAATGATCTTCACAATGATTCCAATTCTCTTTTTGGTATATGTTGTGATTGAAAGAATAAAAAGAAAGCGAGAAAAAAGAAATTGTGAGGGAAAGAGAAAAAGAAACAGAAACCAGAAAAGGAAATGTAAGCACTACAGGAGAAAGAAACGTAAAAGAAAGAAAAGCAGGAGACAAAAAAGAAAGATGCAAAAGACGGCAAAATGGGAAAATCAAATGCGGAATTCTTCTTTTGATATGTTTTCTGGTGGTAGCAGTAAAGACCCCGGCGTTTGCAGAAACAGAAACAGGAAATATAGAAATCTGTATTGCAGATACCGGAGAACAAATTAAAAGAGAAGGTGTTACATTCCAGTATTCCAAAGTGGCATCTCTTGTTGATGGTGCTTACGAGATGGAGAAAAGATATGAAGATAAAGGCGTGGATCTCAATGAGGTAAGGTATGCCAGAGAACAGGAAGAGCTGGCGCGGACTTTGAGTAAATATCATTATAGTGATGGATTGTGCAGGACGGATTGCGATGGAAAAGCAACCCTTACGAATCTGAGGGAAGGAGTTTATCTGATCTATGTCGAAGATGAATCAGAATACGAGGTTCAGCCGGTTCTTGTCCAGCTGCCAAAATGGGAAGAGGACAAAGGGGCAATGAACTGGAATGTCAGGGTATGTCCAAAACAAACGATAAGGGAAGAGGCTGCAAAGACCGGAGATTCACAACAGGCAGGTGCATGGGCAATACTTTGTCTTGGGGCAGGGATATTAATTCTTCTGCTTGCAGTGAAAAAAGATTAACCGCAGAAAGTTAGAGGTTTATTTGCGTTACTGTTCACACGATGTGCGACCAGCAACGCATCTCGCCATTTTAAATCGCCTTTGGCGATGGGGCGAGATGCATTCAAATCAAAACACGCATTCTCCGTGTCAATCAGCGGGGTGATTGACACGGGAGTGAACAGTAACTTATTTGCCACTTTACATTTATACAGAATTGTGCTAGGATAAAAAAGGTTGTTAGCTGTACGAAATTAAATTTTCCCACTAACAACCGAGATGCGTCTGTAGCTCAGTGGATAGAGCGATGCCCTCCGGAGGCATGTGCGGCGGTTCGACTCCGCTCAGACGCTATAAGATATATAGGATAAAAAAGTCCTGTTATTTCAGCACATTCAGATGGCTGAGAATAACAGGATTTTTTCATATAGTTTTTTATTCACAATCTGCAAGGATGTGGTCTTTCATTTCAGGATCAAACCGGTTGTTTCTTAGCATTTCAATCTCATACTTATAAGGGGCATAAGATTTCTTTGCTTTTGTTACAGAAGGAATATAAGGAGTCTCAAGGATCTTCGGTACAGATTCGAAATCCGGGTGATGGACAATTGTAGAAATTGCATCAAAACCGATTTCTCCAAAGCCGATATTTTCATGCCGGTCTTTCGCGGCTCCTGGAATATTTTTGCTGTCATTGATATGGAAGACGGCAATCTGATCTTTTCCAAGCAGACGGTCAAAAGACTCCATAACATCATCAAAATGATGGATGATATCATATCCGCTGTCGCTTGTATGACAAGTGTCAAAGCAGACTCTCAATTTATCATTCTGGACAACTCCATCATAAATCCGGGCAAGTTCTTCAAAATTCCGTCCGATTTCTGATCCCTTTCCGGCCATTGTTTCAAGGGCAATACAGCAGTCAGTCTCAGCAGTGAGAACTTCATTGAGTCCTTTGATGATCTGTGCAGTTCCGATTTCGACACCGGCACCTACATGAGCACCCGGATGAAGGATCAGAGTGTGGCTTCTGCAGGCAATCGTGCGGTCGATTTCTTTTGCCAGAAATTCTACGGCAAGAGAGAACGTCTCTGGTTTTACTGAATTACCGAGGTTGATGATATAAGGTGCATGAACGACAATTTCATCAATTCCGTGTTCTTTCATATATTCCCATGCTGGTTCGATATTCAATTCACTGATTTCTTTTCGGCGGGTATTCTGTGGGGCTCCGGTATAAAACATAAATGTATTGGCACCGTAAGAAGCGGCTTCTTTCGCAGAACCAAGAAGCATTTCTTTTCCACTCATGCCAACGTGTGAACCTAATTTTAACATTGTTGGATATCCTTTCTGTCTGATGTTATATCATACAGGATGTAGAAACTGTATGTGTAAAGCTGTGGTTACATTATAAGTATTGGTTATTTTTATGTCAATTGGTTTCGGGGGCAGTCCGGATCAATTTGAATCGTTGCCGTTACTGTTCATAGTAACGCTTGCTGTTCTGTTGGATACATGATAGAATAAATAGTGGCTGTTTGTCTCCAGAAAAGTTGGGAGGCAGACTTGTTTTAATAAAATTGCCGTCAGGCAGAAAAGACAAACGAAAAGTAAAGAGGAGTGTGAAACTTTGAAGACATTACTGGAAATGATCACAATAGAAATGAAAGAAGCGTTCAAAGCAGCAGGATATGATGAAGAGCTTGCAAGAGTTACGCTTTCCAACCGCCCGGATCTCTGTGAATATCAGTGTAATGGTGCAATGGCAGGTGCGAAGAAATATAAGAAGGCTCCAATCATGATTGCGAATGCAGTTGTGGAAGAACTTGCAGATAGCAAGTATTTTGCATCAGCAGAAGCGGTGAATCCGGGATTTATCAACCTGAAGCTGGCACCGGAAGTTGTTGCAGAGTATTTGAATGAGATGGCAGCAGATGAGAATCTTGGCGTTGAAAAAGAAAAGAATCCGAAAAAAGTTATTATTGATTACGGCGGACCGAACGTGGCAAAACCGTTGCATGTCGGACATCTTCGTTCTGCGATTATCGGAGAGAGCATTAAACGTATTATCCGTTTTAAAGGAAATGATGTAACAGGAGATATCCATCTGGGAGACTGGGGATATCAGATGGGCCTGATCATCACAGAGCTGAAAAAACGTAAACCGGAACTCCCGTATTTTGATGAGAGTTTTGAAGGAGCATATCCGGAAGAAGCACCATTTACGATCAGTGAACTGGAAGAGATTTATCCTACAGCAAGTGCTTATGCAAAAGAGCACGACGATTATAGAGAAGAAGCACTTCATGCAACTTATCTGTTACAGAATGGATATAAAGGATATCGTGCAATCTGGAAACATATTATGAATGTGTCTGTAACTGACTTGAAGAAGAACTACGAGCGACTGAGTGTAGATTTTGATCTCTGGAAAGGTGAAGCGGATGCCCAGGCATATATTCCGGATATGGTCGAGATGCTCAAGGAGAAAGGATTCGCACATTATGATGAGGGTGCGCTTGTAGTAGACGTTGCAGAGGAGACAGATAAGAAAGAGATTCCTCCGTGTATGATTCTGAAATCTGACGGAGCTGCGCTGTATGATACAACAGATCTTGCTACACTGGTAGAACGTGAGAAACTGTATGATCCAGATCAGGTGATCTATGTTGTTGATAAGCGTCAGGAATTGCATTTTGTGCAGGTATTCCGTTGTGCGAAGAAGACAGGAATTGTAAAACCGGAGACAGAACTTACATTTCTTGGATTTGGTACAATGAACGGAAAAGATGGTAAGCCGTTTAAGACAAGAGAAGGCGGTGTTATGCGTCTTGAGAATCTGATCCGTGAGATTGATGAAGAGATGTATAAGAAGATCATGGACAACCGTACAGTAGAGGAAGAAGATGCAAGACGTACAGCAGAAGAAGTTGGACTTGCAGCAATCAAGTACGGAGATCTTTCTAACCAGGCTTCTAAAGATTATATCTTTGATGTTGACAGATTTACTTCCTTTGAGGGAAATACAGGACCGTATATTCTTTATACAATCGTTAGAATTAAGTCTATCCTCAAAAAATATGCTGAGAATGGCGGAGTTCTTGACGGAACGATCAGACCGGCTGAGAATGATGCAGAGAAGTCTCTGATGCTTCAGGTAGTGAAATTCAATGAAGTGATCGATAATGTATATAAAGAGACAGCTCCTCATAAGTTGTGTGCATATATCTATGATCTTGCGAACGACTTTAATAAGTTCTATCATGAGACAAAGATTCTTGCAGAAGAAGACGAAGAGAAGAAGAAAGGTTATCTTGCACTTCTTACACTTGCGAAAAAAGTACTTGAGACCTGCATTGACCTTCTTGGATTTACAGCTCCGGAAAGGATGTAATACGAATTATGACAGAAAATGGATTGATGGATGGTACAAGAACAGAAAAACTGTTTTACAATGACAGCCATCTTTCAAAATTTACTGCAATGGTTCTGGAATGTGAGCCGTATGAGAAAAAGGAAGGATGCTATGCGGTAGAACTTGACCGTACAGCATTCTTTCCGGAAGGCGGCGGACAGTATGCAGATACAGGAAAACTGAAGGATGCGAAGGTATCTGATGTTCGGGAAAAGAATGGAAGAATTCTGCATATTACAGATCAGCCGTTTGAAGCAGGAGAGATTGTTGAAGGCGAGATCGACTGGGAGACCAGATTTATGAAGATGCAGCAGCATACCGGAGAGCATATTGTTTCCGGAATCGTGCATGCAAGATACGGTTTCAACAATGTTGGATTTCATCTTGGAACAGAAGATTGTACGATGGATTTTGATGGAGAGATATCAAAAGAAGCACTGCAGGAGATTGAACTTGAAGCAAATCGTGCAGTGTGGAAGAATCTGACAATCGAAGTGTCCTATCCATCCAAAGAAGAGCTGGAAGAACTGGATTACCGCAGTAAGATTGAGATTGAGGGACAGGTTCGTATCGTATCGGTTCCGGGATATGATATCTGTGCGTGCTGTGCGCCGCATGTTGAACGCACAGGAGAGATCGGTATGATCAAGCTTGTTAATATGCAGCGATACAAAGGCGGCGTTCGTGTGACAATGCTCTGTGGAAGCCGTGCACTTGCAGATTATGAGAAGAAGCAGGAACAGAACAGGAAAATTTCAGCGTTGCTCTGTGCGAAAGAATATGAGACAGCAGAGGCAGTGGGACATTTGAAAGAAGAGCTGGATTCTCTGAAACGGACACTGGTGGAGAAAGAACGCCAGCTTGTACACATCTGGGCGCAGTCTGTTCCGGAAGAAGAAAAAACGGTCTGTATGTTTTCAGAGGATATCAGTGCGGATGCCATGCGTCAGTATGTGAATGAAGTGCTTGAAAAAGAAAGAATTCTTTGTGCTGTGTTTTATGGAAATGATGTAGCGGGATACCGTTATGTGATCGGAAGCAGAACCCAGGATCTTCGTGTATTTTCCAAAATGTTAAATGCTGCATTCGAAGGACGGGGAGGCGGAAAGCCGGAGATGGTTCAGGGAACTGTAAAAGGTGAAGCCGGAAAGATCAGAGAGTGGATTCAGAAGATAGCGGAGGAATTGTCTTATGAAAAATGATCCGAGACGCTCCTTCTGGAGAGCTGCCGGTCCTCTACTTGGATTTTGGGGAATCCAGCTGGTGATGGAATTTGTGATTGAGTTTATAATCATTCTTCCTTTTATGGGGGAAGCATCTTCCAGGATGACACAAAGTGGAGAAGTTCTTAATTATCAGGAAATGATGAATAAGTACTATGAAGTGTTAAGTCCTGCGTTTGATAAAATCATAGGAGGTCAGATTGCGATTGCAGGTATTGCTACAGCAGCAACGTTGTTTCTGACAGTTACATTGTTTGTTATCGATCGAAAGAAAGAGCAGATTGCAGGGATACAGCGGATGGGGGTTCAAAAGCCACTGAAGAATTACTGGTCACTTCTTGTGATGGGAGTGATCGGAAGTATTGGTGCTACATGTCTGTCCGCTATGGCACAGGCTGTTTTGGTTGATTCGGAGTATATCCAGACCGCACAGAATATGTATTCAGCAGATTTTGTGGTCCAGATTATTGTATTTGGATTTGCAATTCCGATTGCAGAGGAATTTATGTTCCGCGGAGTGCTTTATCAGAGGTACCGGGAGACCAGAGGATTTTATTATGCGGCAATCTGGTCAGCGCTGTTTTTCTCAGTCACACACACCAACACGGTACAGATGATCTACACTTTTCTCTTAGGAATTCTTCTGTGCTATGTTTATGAGAAATTTGGTTCAATGAAAGCTCCGATTATGCTTCACATTGTTTTGAATCTGGGATCTTTGATCTTTACAGATATCGGAGTGTTTAACTGGCTTGCCAGAGAACCGTTTAAAATGGCAGCGGCAGTGATTATCAGCACATTTATCTGTGCAGCTTGTTTTGTGTGGATTCAGAGAAGCGGGGATCCGGTGAGTACTCAGAAAACAGAGGAATAATGAAGAAATACAAATGAAATAAATTGTACTGATAAAAATACAATCTTAAATTGTGCGCGATGAGGTGCGAAACCTTGTCGCGCTTTTTCTTTTTAATCTATTATTTTATCAAATAAAATCAAAGAAAAACAGAAATCTTAATAATTAATATTATTTTTATAAGAAAATCAAAATAATCTGACTATTCAAATAAAATCAATGAAAAATCAAATAATCAGACAATTCACAAGGATTTCCCTATTTACAGCCTGGGTAAAAGGGTGTATATTCTAGAAAAAGTTTTACACGACGTGAGAAAGAAATGATTGAATGCGCCGAATAAAGAAGATTTTAAAGTAAACTTTAGATTACAGGAAGAAAGGATAGCGACTATGAGGAAAGAAATGAAAAGTCAGAATCGTGGTCTTTACCGCGAAAGTTTTGAACATGATAACTGTGGTATTGGTGCAATTGTCAATATCAAAGGCAAAAAGACACATAGTACAGTGGCAGGAGCCTTGAGTATTGTAGAACAACTTGAGCACAGAGCCGGAAAAGATGCAGAAGGAAAGACAGGAGATGGCGTGGGTATTCTGACACAGATTCCTCATGGATTTTTCAAGAAAGTCTGTCAGCCACTTGGAATTAAGCTGAAAGATGAAAGAGATTACGGCGTAGGTATGTTCTTTCTTCCGCAGGATGAATTAAAACGCAATCAGGCGAAAAAGATTTTCGAAGTTATTGTAAAAAAAGAAGGACTGAAACTTTTGGGCTGGAGAGAAGTTCCGATTCATCCGGACATTCTTGGAAAGACAGCGGTAGATTGCATGCCATGTATTATGCAGGCATTTATTGAACGCCCTGCAAAATACGAGAGAGGAATTGATTTTGATCGTCGACTGTATGTAGTCAGAAGAATTTTCGAACAGAGCAGTGATGACACTTATGTTGTTTCACTTTCCAGTAGAACAATCGTTTACAAAGGAATGTTCCTTGTAGGACAGCTGAGACTTTTCTTTGAAGATCTGCAGGACGAAGAATTTATTTCTGCAATTGCAATGGTGCATTCCAGATTCAGTACAAATACTGCACCAAGCTGGCAGAGAGCGCATCCGAACCGCTTTATGGTCCACAACGGAGAAATCAATACGATCCGTGGTAATGCAGATAAGATGCGTGCCCGTGAAGAGACAATGGAGGCAGGATGTCTGAAAGGTGAACTCCACAAGGTGCTTCCTGCGATCAATACTTCCGGATCTGATTCCGCGATGCTTGATAATGCATTAGAATTCATGGTGATGAGTGGAATGGATCTTCCGCTTGCAGTTATGATCTGTATTCCAGAACCATGGATCAACAATAAAGAGATGTCCCAGAACAAGAAAGATTTCTATCAGTATTATGCAACAATGATGGAGCCATGGGATGGTCCGGCGTCTATCCTGTTCTCAGATGGAGATGTTATGGGAGCTGTGCTTGACCGTAACGGACTTCGCCCTTCCAGATATTACATTACAGATGATGATAATCTGATTCTTTCTTCAGAGGTTGGAGTTCTGGATATCGATCCATCCAAGATTGTGATGAAAGAAAGACTTCACCCGGGTAAGATGCTTTTGGTTGATACGGTTGCAGGACGCGTGATCGATGATGAGGAATTAAAAGAAAAATATGCAAATCAGTTCCCATATGGAGAATGGCTGGACAGTAATCTGATTCAGTTGAAGGATTTGAAAATCCCGAATAAGGATGTGCCAAAATATACAGCTGAAGAGTGTACACAGCTTCAGAAAGCGTTTGGTTATTCTTATGAAGACGTGAAAACTTCTATTCTGACAATGGCAAAGAACGGTGCCGAAGGAACCGCAGCGATGGGAATGGATGCACCGATTTCCGTGCTTTCGCAGAAACGTCAGCCACTGTTCGGATATTTTAAACAGCTGTTTGCACAGGTTACAAACCCACCGATCGATGCAATCCGTGAGGAAGTCGTGACTTCTACAACTATTTATGTCGGAACAGACGGTAATCTTCTGGAGCAGAAGGAAGAGAACTGTAAGATGCTCAGAGTCAATAACCCGATCCTGACAAATACAGATCTTCTGAAAATTAAAAATATGAAAGTGGATGGATTCAAAGTTGCAGAGATTCCAATCACTTATTATAAAAACACAAGTCTTGAGAAGGCGATAGAGTATCTCTTCATTGAAGTTGACCGTGTGATCCGCGAGGGCGCTAATATTTTGATTCTGACAGACCGTGAGGTAGATGAATATCACGTTGCAATCCCGTCACTTCTGGCAGTATCTGGACTGCAGCAGCATCTGGTACGTACAAAGAAGAGAACCTCAGTCGCGATGATTCTGGAAAGTGGAGAGCCTAGAGAGGTTCATCATTTTGCAACACTGCTTGGATATGGAGCATGTGCAATCAATCCATATCTTGCACATGAGTCAATCCGTCATCTGATCGAGGCAAATCTGCTTCACAAAGATTATTATGCAGCAGTAGATGATTATAATTCAGCGGTAATTCATGGAATTATTAAGATTGCATCCAAGATGGGAATTTCAACGATCCAGTCCTATCAGGGAGCAAAGATCTTTGAAGCAATCGGTCTTAAGACGGATTTTATTAACCGCTATTTTACAGATACAGTCAGCCGTGTTGGTGGTATCGGTATTGAAGAAATTGCAGAAGATTACACTGCTTTCCATACAGAAGCATTCGATCCGCTTGGATTGCAGGTTGATATGACACTGGACAGTGTTGGAAAACATAAATATAAAAGTGGCGGAGAAGAACATCTCTATAATCCACAGACAATCCATATGCTTCAGCAGTCCACAAGACGTGGTGATTATGAAATGTTCAAGCAGTATACAGAGATGGTTGATGAGGAAGGCAAGAAGATCAATCTGAGAGGTCAGCTTGATTTCAATTTCCCGAAGAAGAGTGTACCGCTTGATGAAGTAGAAAGCGTAGATTCAATCGTAACAAGATTCAAGACAGGTGCGATGTCCTATGGATCTATTTCAAAAGAAGCACATGAGACAATGGCGATCGCCATGAATATGCTTCATGGTAAATCAAACTCCGGTGAAGGAGGAGAGGATATTGAACGTCTTGACACAAACAGATGCTCTGCAATCAAGCAGGTTGCTTCCGGCCGATTCGGAGTTACATCCAGGTATTTGGTCAGTGCACAGGAAATCCAGATCAAGATGGCACAGGGAGCAAAACCAGGAGAAGGAGGACATCTTCCGGGTGGAAAGGTATATCCATGGATTGCGAAGACTCGTCATTCAACACCTGGTGTGAGTCTGATCTCACCACCGCCACATCATGACATCTATTCGATTGAGGATCTTGCACAGTTGATCTATGACTGTAAAAATGCAAATAAAAATGCAAGAATTTCTGTGAAACTGGTATCAGAAGCAGGTGTTGGAACAGTTGCTGCAGGTGTTGCAAAAGCCGGAGCCGGAGTTATCCTGATCTCAGGATATGATGGAGGAACAGGAGCAGCACCGAGAAGCTCGATTCAGAATGCAGGACTTCCGTGGGAACTTGGACTTGCAGAAACTCATCAGACATTGATTCAGAATGGTCTGCGTGAGCGTGTCCGTATTGAGACAGATGGTAAGCTCATGAGTGGTCGTGATGTTGCGATCGCAGCAATCCTTGGAGCAGAAGAGTTTGGATTTGCGACAGCTCCGCTTGTAACAATGGGATGTGTTATGATGCGTGTCTGCAACCTGGATACTTGTCCGGTTGGTGTTGCAACTCAGAATCCGGAGCTTAGAAAACGTTTCAGCGGAAAACCGGAATATGTTGTTAACTTTATGCGTTTTATTGCAGAAGAATTAAGAGAATATATGGCAAAACTTGGTGTCCGCACAGTGGATGAACTGGTAGGACGTACAGATCTTCTGAAAGTAAAAGACGTTCCGACATCAGAGCGTGCCGCAACACTGGATCTGTCACAGATTCTGTACAATCCATATGCGAAAGAGAAGAAAGGTGTTATCTTTAATCCAAAGAAAGTCTATGATTTTGAACTTAACAAGACGTTGGATGAAAAAGTACTATTGAAACAGCTTCTCCCAGCCCTTGAAAGAGGAGAAAAGAGAGGACTTGAAGTAGATGTTACAAATACAGACCGTACCTTCGGAACAATTTTCGGATCTGAGATCACAAGAAGATATCCGGAAGGACTGGAAGAAGACAGCTATGTGATCCAGTGTAAAGGTGCCGGCGGTCAGAGCTTTGGAGCATTTATCCCAAGAGGACTGACACTGGAACTGACAGGAGATAGTAATGACTATTTTGGAAAAGGACTTTCCGGTGGAAAACTGGTTGTTTGCCAGCCGAAAGGTGTGAAATTTAAATCAGATGAGAACATTATCATCGGAAATGTCGCTCTTTACGGAGCTACAAGTGGTAAAGCATTTGTAGGAGGTGTTGCCGGAGAACGTTTTGCGGTAAGAAACTCTGGTGCACGCGCAGTTGTAGAAGGTGTCGGAGATCACGGATGTGAATATATGACAGGTGGATGTGTTGTTGTACTTGGACAGGTTGGAAAGAACTTTGCAGCCGGAATGAGTGGCGGTATTGCCTATGTGATCGATCTCGATAACAGTCTGTATCGCAAAGTAAATAAAGCAATGGTCAACATTGAACGTGTTACAGATAAGTATGACGTACAGGAATTAAAAGGAATGATCCAGGAGCATGTTGCTTATACAAACTCTGAGGTAGGTAAGAAGATTCTTGATAATTTCAAAGAATATCTGCCAAAATTCAAGAAAATCATTCCAGAAGACTATGAGAGAATGATGTCCACGATCATCCAGATGGAAGAAAAAGGACTTAGCAGAGAAAAAGCAAAAATCGAAGCATTTAATATGATCAAGAACGGAAGATAGGAGGCATAGAGATGGGAAAACCGACAGGATTTATGGATTATGAAAGACAGGATAAACCGGCAGAGAGCCCATTGGAACGCATCAAACATTTCAATGAGTTCCATACGCCTCTTAGCAAAGAAGAACAGGAGCTTCAGGGCGCGCGCTGTATGGCGTGCGGAGTTCCGTTCTGTCAGTCTGGAAAGCCGCTTGCAGGAATGGCCAGTGGATGTCCACTGCACAACCTTGTGCCGGAGTGGAATGACTTGATCTACAATGGAAACTGGAAGGAAGCTTATTTACGTCTGAAAAAGACAAACAATTTTCCAGAATTTACTTCCCGCGTATGTCCGGCATTGTGTGAAAATGCATGTACCTGTGGACTGAATCAGGAAGCAGTTGCATCAAAAAGTAATGAATATGCAATTGTTGAAAATGCATATGAGATGGGATATGCAAAGGCAAATCCGCCGAAAGTGCGTACGGGAAAGAAAGTCGCAGTGATCGGTTCCGGTCCGTCCGGACTTGCGGCAGCAGATCTTTTGAACAGAAGAGGTCATCAGGTAACTGTTTTTGAACGTGAGGACAAACCGGGTGGATTGCTCCGCTACGGAATTCCGAATATGAAGCTGGAGAAACAGATCATCGACCGTAAGATTGCGATTATGGAAGAAGAGGGAATTATCTTCCAGACAGGATGTAATGTCGGAAAAGACGTGAAGGCGGCAGATATCCTGAAAGAATATGACCGTGTGATCCTTGCATGCGGAGCATCAAATCCAAGAGATATCAAAGCACCGGGAAGAGATGCACAGGGAATTTATTTTGCAGTAGATTTCCTGAAATCAACAACGAAAGCACTATGGGCAAATGACATGAAGCTTAAAACAGGAGGCTACATTTCTGCAAAAGGAAAAAATGTAATTGTAATCGGAGGCGGAGATACAGGAAATGACTGTGTCGGAACATCTATCCGTCATGGAGCAAAGAGCGTTCTCCAGCTGGAGATGATGCCGAAAGCACCGGACGAGAGGACACCGCTGAACCCATGGCCGGAGTGGCCAAGAGTCTGCAAGACAGATTATGGCCAGCAGGAAGCAATCGCTGTGTTTGGTTCTGATCCTCGCGTTTACACAACGACAGTGAAAGAATTCGTAAAAGACAAGAAAGGAAATCTCTGTAAGGCAGTTCTTATCAAACTTGAGAGTAAGACAGATGAGAAGACCGGACGGAAAATGATGGTTCCGGTAGAAGGAAGCGAGTATACCGTAGATGCAGATCTTGTTCTGATCGCAGCTGGATTCCTTGGAAGTCAGGATTATGTAACAAAAGCATTTGGTGTAGAAGTGAATGAACGCACAAATGTAAAGACAGAGGCAGGAAAATATTCTACCAATGTGAAAGATGTATTCACAGCCGGAGATATGCACAGAGGACAGTCTCTTGTTGTATGGGCTATCCGTGAAGGCCGTGAAGTGGCAAGAGAAGTAGATGAAAGCCTGATGGGATATACAAACTTATATATTCAGTAGAAAATAAAAGATCATACAGTGAAACAGGAATCTGGAAAGTTTATCAAAAAATAAAGAGAACTTTCCAGATTTTTTTGTTACGAAAATGTTACGAAAAAATGAAAAAAGTAAGGAGGAGTATTGAAAATATTACATAAATACGCTATAATATTGAGCATAGAATGTAAATAAAATACCCTCTTGTTACGAGAAATATGTTGAAAAAAAGCGATAGATGTTGTATTATAACATATGAGTATGTGGAATTATAATGTAACTATTTACAACGAGTTATGATACGAAAATTATAATGCATCACATGGGGGACTAGATAAAAATAAGGATAGGTGGAAAGATGAAGTTAAAAAAAGTAAGCAGTATGATTCTTGCAGTAACACTTGCATGTACAATGACTGTTACACCGGTACTTGCCGACGAAGTCAGTGATCTGAAGCAGAAGAAGCAGGAGACACAGAACCAGGTAAGCGATCTTCAGACACAGCTGAATTCACTTATGACCAAGATCTCTGATCTTGAGAATGACCTGATCGAAACAGGTGAGGAAATCTCTCAGACAGAGGAAGATCTGAAAACAGCGCAGGAGGAACAGGAACAGCAGTATGCAGCTATGAAGCTTCGTATTAAGTATATGTATGAAGAAGGAACAGGAACTGCCACAGTGGAGAAGGTACTGACATCCGGAGATATTTCCAGTGTACTGACACAGGCAGAATATTCCCAGCAGGTACATTCTTATGACAGAGACAAGCTCGAAGAGTATGTTGCGACAGTTCAGAAAGTAGAAGATCTTAAGACAACACTTGAGACAAAGATGGCTGATCTGCAGGAGACACAGACAGAGTATGATGCACAGAAGGATGAACTGAATACAACGATTACAGAGAAGAGTAGTGAGATCGCAAATCTCGATGTTAAGATTGATGAAGCTGTAAAGAAAGCAGCGGAAGAAGAAGCTAAGAGAAAGGCAGCAGAAGAAGCAGCAAAGAAAGCTGCCGAGGAAGCAGCTAAGAAGAACAACTCAAGCAGTAGTACTTCTAATAGAAATAACTCAAACAATAGTTCTTCCAGTAGTTCAAACTCAGGAAGTTCAAGCAGCTCAAGCTCAAGCAGTTCAAGCTCCGGTAGCTCAAGCAGTAGTTCTTCCGGCAGTTCAAGCTCAGGCAGCTCAAGTTCTTCCTCATCAAGCCCAAGTTATAGTGCTGATAAGGGAAGCATTATTGTAAATGCGGCGTATTCACAGATCGGAGTTCCATATGTATGGGGCGGAACTACACCGGGAGTTGAACTGGATTGTTCAGGACTTGTACAGTATTGCTACAGACAGGCTGGAATTCCAATTCCAAGAACAAGTGGAGATATTCTTGCGCATGGAACAATCGTAAATAATCCACAGCCGGGAGATATCTGTTGGACACCGGGACATGTAGCAATTTACATTGGCGGCGGACAGATGATCGAAGCACAGCAGACAGGAGTACCGGTTAAGGTAAGTTCTGTACGTGTTACATATTATGTAAGATATTAGAACCAAAAAAGGGCGTGTGAAAAAACGAGAGTTTTTTCATGCGTCCTTTTGCTTATGATTATA
>OLRK01001933.1_pt1 | contig 14726 bp, 12 predicted proteins | sample 1672911 | NCBI WGS metagenome assembly OLRK01 (sample SAMEA3136736, study PRJEB25190) | human gut metagenome | biome: human gut; feature: human-associated habitat; material: faeces | place: Austria | collected 2013 | reverse complement strand
CTGGACACCCTGATTAAGAGTCAGGTGCTCTACCAACTGAGCTAAAAGCGCATATACTATATGTCAAGTTGTTTTTGATATTCTCTAAAGAATATCTCCAACAACGATATTTATTATATATCACTCCCTCAGAAAATGCAAGCATTTTTTTCAATTTTTTTAATTTTTTATTCAACTTTTTTTGAACCCCCTTCAAAGGCGCTGTTTTACTGGGTTTTCTCTGTATACCGGCCTTGCCATTTCGCAATATTTCCGCCTCAGAAGCTCTGAACCTTTCTGAATTTTCTTTTAATTTTTTATAAATGGGCTTGTATTGGGACATAATTCCAAGTATCATTTATATATGGGGATTTCATATCCAAAGCAGAGAGGTGGTATTACATGAACGAAAACAATGAAAAAAAGCAGAAAAAATTCCAATCCAACAAAAAGTATTTTACGATTTCCATTTACGCAGTCATTACTTTTTGCATATGTCTGCTTATTTACAAATTCACAAATAACTGGGCGCTGACTAAGAAGCATTTCTCTGATATTACTTCAATGCTTGCCCCCTTTTTGATTGCCTTTTTAATTGCTTATTTTATTGATCCGCTCGTTAATAAAATTGACAATATTTTAAAACGGTGCTTTAACGACCATTTTACAAGGCTTCACAAAATACTATCACTGATTTTGTCCTACGTCGTTGTCCTTGGTTTCATTATCCTTGTGCTCACCTTCGTTATTCCGCAGGTTATCTCAAGTATTTCAGACCTTATTAATCAGTCAACGAATATTTACAATAATCTTTTGACAATGTTTAATACATTCAGTACTGAACATCCCGACCTTAATCTCGGGATTGCACAGACCTTTGTTTTAGACAGTATTCCTGATTTATTCAACTATGCAAGACAGGTCATGGCTGATATTATCCCTGTCCTATATGACGCCGGTATGTCTGTCATCAGCTGGCTGATTAATATTATTCTGGCCTTTGTTATTTCCTGCTATCTGATGTGGGGCAAGCAGCAGCTCCTCACCTCATTGAAACGGGTGATTTTCGCTATTTTCAACGAAAAAAATGCAAACCGCATTATTCACACCTCCAAGGAATGTAACCGTATTTTCAGCCAGTTTATTATCGGCAAAGCGATTGACTCCTTAATCATCGGTATTTTGTGTTTCATATTTATGTGTATACTGAATCTCCAATATGCACTTATTATAAGTCTTGTTGTCGGTATTACAAATATGATTCCGTACTTTGGCCCGTTTATCGGTGCTATTCCGGGCGTCCTGCTGCTTTTAATTATTGATCCGAAACAATGCTTTATATTCATTATTCTTATATTTGTACTACAGCAGTTTGACGGCGCGGTACTCGGCCCTAAAATTCTCGGCAGCTCCACCGGACTTCAGCCGATATGGGTTATTTTCGCAATTTTAGCCGGCAACTACTTTGCAGGTGTCCTCGGAATGTTTTTAGGTGTTCCGGTTGTCGCGGTCCTTGCTTATCTTCTGAACAACGTGATTGAATATTTGCTTGCCAAAAAACACATGACGCCTGATCTGACGGAAATCCCCGATGATCCCGTACCGCACATGAGCGACGAGGAAATTGGATTTTCCTACGATAAAGATAAACAAGAATAATCGGTCTTTCCTACGACACAAATAAACAAGAATAATCGGTCTTTCCTATGACACAAAAAAAGTGTACTTCACCTTCAGACATCCGCAGTCTGTCAGTGAAGTACACTTTTTCACTTTTTCTTCAATTTTTGACAGCAAAATTTATTTAATACACATTCTATCTCCCGCACCGATTTTCCGAAACTTCGCGCTTTGCATGAAAGCGGTGCATGATCGTAAAAAAACATACATATTTTATTTTTAAAGCAACGTTTTCCCGCCATAAATATCACCTTCTGATACATTCTATGCCGCAGCGTCTGAAACGTGTATGAAACAAAGTCTGCTCATTGTCCGGCACACCCCCGAACAGGGATCTCTGATTATTCCACAGCTCTCTTACGGTAAGCGACAAGACGGCATATCGGATTGCCCATCGCTGAAAACTTTTCTTCGTACTCCGTCATCACATTGCCTTCGGCATACGCACTGTTGTGCAGATCAAATGTATGATTTTCCAAAATCCATCCCGCCTCTGTCACCTGCTCCAATGAAAAATCAAAAAGCGGTCTATTATCTGTTTTAAAAATCACACGGCCGTCCGGTTTTAAAAACCGATCATATCTCTCCCAAAATTCCTTTGATGTCAGACGGCGTTTTGCATGCCTGTCCTTTGGCCACGGATCTGAAAAATTCAGGTAAATTCTATCCACCTCATCTTTTTCAAAAACATCCGGCAGCGTCTCTGCATCCATACGGATAAATAAAATATTGCCGCCCTCATAATCCTCACATTTTTCAAGGGCGCGGATTAAAACACTTGAATACTTTTCAATACCGATATAATTGATATCCGGATTATTCTTTGCCAGCTCCATAATAAACTTGCCCTTGCCCATACCAACCTCAATATGAATCGGATTGTCATTGCCAAACAGCTCATGCCATCTGCCCTTATAATTATTTTCTTCCTTAACAACTCTGTCGTGAACTGCAATCGCCTCACGGGAACCTTTTATATTTCTTAAACGCATGATTCTATCCGGCGGTTTTGTACCGCCTGCTCCTTCCTGCAAAATTTATATTATATAATATTAATTTTTTTCAGTATGTAAGTATAACATACTTTTTGCCGGCATTTCCAGTCATTTCACCGATTTTTTCATTAAGCCCGCAATTAGAGACTTCCCCACTACGATAATATCTGTTAAAATAGAACATATAAAAATTGAATGGGGGCACAAATTTATGAAAAAGCTATTCTCCCTGTTTCTTGCGGTGCTGACGTGTTCGGCGATTGTACTGCCGTCTTTCGCACATGCCGCGCAGACAACCGAAAGTACTGCCGAAGACAGCGCACAAGCCGATGTCAGTACCATTACTGCAGGCTCGGCGATTGTCGCCGACTTAAATACAGGAAAAGTTTTATATGAAAAAAATGCCGACGCAAAGCTTTATCCGGCCAGTCTTACAAAAATAATGACAGCAATGATTGCCTTAGATAATTCAAATCTGACAGATACAATTACTGTCAGTGAAAATGCTGTCACCTCAATGCAGCAAAAAGGCGTCATGCGTATGAGTGTCATTGCCGGACAGCAGATGACAATGAAAGAAGCGCTTCATGCACTTCTTATCAACTCTGCCAATGATATTGCCGTTGCCATTGCCGAGCATATCAGCGGCTCCACAGAAGATTTTACAGCACTGATGAATGAGTATGCAAAAAATCTCGGCTGTACACAGACAAATTTTTCAAATCCGACGGGACTTGACGCTGACAATCTTTCAACATCGGCGCTTGATATGGCCGTCATATGTAAAAAAGCCGCCGAAAACAGTACTTTTCTGAAAATATGCGGTGCAAAAACTTTTACCTTTGAATCAACAATCATGGACGGAAAAGGCAAGCCGATTAAGGATGACTACATATTAACAAATCAGCATAAGATGATTTCCGGCGAATTTCCTTACGAATACGCTTATGCCGGAAAAACCGGTTATACAAATGCCGGACAGACAACTTTAGCAACCTATGCCAAAAAGGATACAATGAACCTTGTCGCTGTCGTTTTGGGCTGTCCAGGTGAAAATGATGCCGCCTATGAGGATACAAAAAAGCTTTTAGAGCATTGCTTTGCAAATTATGACACGCTGTCTGAAAACAGCACAAAAACATTGATGCTGACCGAACAAAATGACCTTCTTTCTGATACACCGGCAAAAATGCCTGAAACAGAAAGCGCCGTTACAGATACTGACACACAGTCAGCCATTATCAACGCGGTCAAAGGTCACTCATGGCAGGATTATATTGTTATCGGCGCTATTGCCCTTGCGGCCGTTGTTTTGATTGTTCTTATCATACGCCAGACCGTCATTTACGCAAAACGCCGTCGACGCCGAAAAAACTATGAGCGTATGAAAAAGCAGCGCATTGAGGAAGAAAAAGAAAATAATTCATAAAAGTTTTCTATCCGCAAAAAAAATCATCATACCGCAAATCCCATTACGGTATGATGATTTTTATTGCCTTATGCACTGTTTCAATATGCACCGGAAGACGGCCGTACCGTTCCTTGTCAAAATCTACAGTCATATTATCCTGACCGACATTTTTAATATCTATGGCCTTTGTCTGAAAATAGCTGATACCATCCTCATTGAGATGCTCGCCCTGCATAAACTTCAGAAACAGCTTTGGCAGACGAAGCATATTAATGCGTTCAACAATCAATACATCCAAAAGCCCGTCTGTCATTGTTCCAATCATATCAATATCCTTATTGCCTGTAGCATTTCCCGCATTTTTTACAACAAACAGAGAAATATCACCTTTTTTATAAAAACTATCCGCACAAATCTCAAGCTTTGCACTCTTAAACATCTGCTTCGGAAGCAGCTTTGCCCCCTCAATCATGTATGCCGCACGGCCAAAAACAGCCTTATTTTCGCTGGAGGTCTTATACATGGCGCTCATCATCATACCGCCGGCGGCCGCATTGATAAAATATTTATCATCAATTCTGCCGACGTCAGCCGAAAGTGTCTTAAACCGTTTAATCATCCGGCAAAAATCTGTCTTTTCCACCGGAAGCTGCAAGGCCTTTGCAAAACTGTTCGCCGTACCTGCACTAAATACGGCAATCGGCGTGTGATTGTTTCCGGCCATAACGCCGTTGACAACATCATGGAGTGTCCCGTCACCGCCGACACAGACAACAAAATCATATTCGCCGGGCTGCATCTTCTTTGCTTCATTCATTGCATCATTTTCTTTGTGCGTATAAACAACATCCACATGACTGACAAGCTGATTCAGCACAAGACAGCCGATAATTGATTCCAGCTGATTCAGTACGCCGTTATCACCCGAAACAATATTGATAATAAACTTCGCTTTTCCCATACTTTTCCTTTTCTATTGATGTCTGCGCTCTCTGCGCTTTTCGATAACCTCCTGTTTTACCGTAAGAATTTCCTGTGCCTGTGCTTCATCAATCGGCCTCAGCGTTTTCACTGCAACAATTCTGTCATCATCCATACGCTTTAATTTAATCTTGCCTCTCGTATAACCGTGATCGGGACATTGAATCAGGCAATAGTAGTTTCTCGTCTTTGAAGAAAACCAGTCCATCACCGTTCCCACATCTTTTCCGCACATAAAACAACGGGTTTCACACACCCGTTTATCTTTTAATGCCGCCTCTTTTGTTCTAAAACCGCGTGAAATGTACTTGTCATACATTTCATAATGAAGCTCTATTTCCTCATCCTTTGTCCGCGGGTACTGATAATAATCCACTGTAAAATTATCGAGCATCTTTTCTATATCCATATGCTCAAAAACTGCCGCCGTATAGCGGGCATCCTGAATTGCACGATGAAAGGCTTCATCTTTTCTAATATCAAAATAGTCAACGGCTGTCTCAAGAGCGCTGACTGTCTGCTCATCACTGTAAAACTGCTTAAATATTTTCTGAAGATTGATATACTTTACCGGTCCGTCAACCAAATCCAGCAATCTGTGATATTTGAGATTCCGCTGAAATTCAAAAAGGTCAAGATTGCCCCATGTGCAAAACATATAATCGTCGCCGCACCATAAAATGAAATCAAGGGCGGCCTTATCAAATCGAACACCCGTTTTAAGCATTTCATCTGTAATGCCCGTCATTTCCATCGTCATATGATGCATTTTTTTATAGACTACAGGGCGGATGATCGTATCATATTCTTCAATCACCCTGCCCTGTGCATCTAACTTTACGGCGCCGATTTCAATAATTTCAAAGGGCAGCCGCCGAAGGCGCGCCTCTCTGCCATAAGTACTTTGATTCCACTCAAAATCCAAAACAATATAATTCATGCAAACCTACGCCTTCCTATCTGAAAATTTTGCATGACTGACCGTCTTTACAGCTTTGAATAACCGTAGCTGTTCACAATCGCCTCAACGCGCATTTTCTGCTTGCAATATGGGCAGTCCGCATGGGAATATGCCCTATATTCCGGCAAATCCCTGTCCGTAAATATTGTATTGATTTCAAGGCCGTGGCTTTCCTTTGCTGCACTGAAAATCGCAGAAATGCCGCAGACACTGCCCTCATAATACTCAATACACTCAACGGCACGGTCAATCGTCTTTCCTGTCGTCGCCGATGCAACTAAAAGAAGCACCTGCATATTTTTAATCATTCTCTGTGTATTATCTCTGAAAATCATCTGTCCCATCGGATTAAACTCCGGTGTTACAACAGAAATATTCTTTCCGCTGTTAAGAGACATGACCGAATTATCCGATAAAATCTCCGCCATGTAGGCCCCAATCATTTCAGTTCCATCCAAACAGATAATCGTATCGACAGACAGCGTTGTCACATACTTTTCTGCCAGTGTCTTTGCCGTCTCACGGGCATTATTATGACGGCACTTTACCGTGGACATATCAATATAAGTATTAATATGCGAATGGCTCGTCGCAAAATGCCCCTCCATCACTTTAATTCTCGCCTTCGGATTTACCTTTGAACGAATGTCTCTTAATCTGCTCTCCATAAAAATTCCTCCTCACTTATATCTGCACATTTAGCCGGTGCAGACATGAAAATCATACCCAAAATCAACCCTGTTATTATTTTACCATACTGTCCGCCAAAAGTATATAGCAGAATATCGCGGACAATTCAAAGGCATTTCCCATAAAAACAGGCTTTCAAAAACCGGCACCACACCTGATTTTTTGAAAGCCTGCCAAATTATACTTCTTTAATCTTCTTCGTTTTCTTAGTCAGCATCAATCCCGCCACAAGGGCTGTAAACGGCGCCACTGTCACAAGGCCAAAGCTCCCCACAACAGTGTCCAGGATTTCCGCGGCAACATACTTGTAATTCAAAATGTGATCCGTCGGCGTCCCCTGCGCCATAAATACCATCAGAAGCGTAATATACCCGCCTGAATAGGCAAGAAGAAGCGTTGTCGTCATCGTGCCCATGGCCGCCCGCCCGACATTCATGCCGGATTTTGCCGCCTCTTTCCATGAAATATCCGGCTTCTTCTCCACAACTTCACAAACTGCCGATGTAATATCCACTGACAGATCCATCATTGCCCCGGAAGCGCCGATAAAAATACTGCTCATAAAAATAGCTGTCAGATCAAGATGCTGAAAACCACTGTACAAAAGCGATTCCGAGTCCGGCATGACCGCACCGTTGATTCTGAATAAATCCGTAAAAATCATTCCCAAAATACAGGTTGTAAAAATTCCGAGAAGCGATCCCAAAGACGCCGTCACTGTCTTTTTATCAAAACCATACACAAAGAAAATAATGATGACTGTAATAAATACGGTGATTAAAATTCCTGTCCACACCGGCGGATACCCTTTTAAATAAGCCGGCACTAAAATTTTCCAGATTGTAAGTATCGTAATAAAAAAAGAAAATATGGCAAGAAGACCGTTTCGCCCGGCTACAATAATCAAAAGCAGCGCAAAGGCAGCCAAAAGGATGATCTCCTTATCAAGCCTGTAATGATCCGACATCACGACAGAATTTATCTCATCGCCGTCATAGCTGATTGTCACTAGCGCCCTGTCGCCAACCTTATAAATCTTATCCTTTTCTAAAGAACCGCTGAGAAAATTGACGCCTGTCATCTCACGCCCCTCAAAAATACCGTCCTCAATAAGGAGCGTACATGACTGTTCCCCCGACTGTATCAAGCCTGAACTTTTAATCGCCGAATTATCCACCTCTGTAATCTTTGCTGTTGCCCTTTCCATATCCTTATAAATCAAAGCGTCCTCGTAGCCGGTTGGAACGGCTGCAAGGATCGCTGTCAGAATAAGACCTATGATAAGCATCAGAAAAATTGAATTCTTCTTTTTCAAAAATGCCTGTCTCATATATGCCCTCGTTATTTTACGCCCGTAAGTGACGCCATTTTTTCATAAATATCGGTATTGTCATAATAACCGCCAAAGTTTTCCTGCCCTGCGCCCATGGCAAATACTTCAACCGGAAGACCTGTATGGGCGTAAGAACCGAAGTTAATGCCGCTCTTATTATTTAAAATATGTGTGATCGTCACAGTCAGAGGCTCGTAGCTGCCGTATTTCACATACTCATCCTGTCCGAATTCTTCTTCCTCTCCTGTGCGGCTCATTGTTGTCTCGTACGCCTCTTTTAATTTATCATATTCGTACTGTGTCATTTCAAGACTTCCGTCATCTTCAGACTCAGGGTGCTTATCGGCGCTGTCTTTCTGCGATGTAGTCTCTGTCCCCTCCGCTGCCGGTGCCTTTAATCCAAAAAGCTCTGTGACATCTTTCATCACTGTGTCAAAATCTGTTTTTTCCTCTTTATATTTGCTCACATAGTCAGAGTCAAACTTTGCATAAGAAATCTTCTGATTGTTGAAATTTGTAAGGAATGTATCATAATCTGTTCCGGCATAGCCGATTGTCAGACCACCGGTCTCATGATCGCCCGTCACAAGAATCAACGTTTCATCCGGGTGCTCATTGTAAAATTCCACGGCTTCCGCAACCGCCTCATCAAGCGCAATTGTATCAGAAATCGTCGATGCAGCATCATTTGCATGACATGCCCAGTCAATCTTTCCGCCCTCGACCATCATAAAGAAACCGTTCTCATTGTCAAGCATCTCGATGCCCTTGTCTACATAATCGGCAAGCGCCCACTGGCCGTCCTCAAGATCCATATCATAAGCCATCGCATTGCTGTCTGCCAAATGCTCGTCGACAACAATGACCTTGCCATCCTCCGGCGTCAGCGCCTCCGCCTCTTTCTGTGTCTTCACAACCTTATAGCCTGCTTTTTCCGAAAGACTGTAAAGGTCTTCCTGCTTCTCATCTTCACCAGTCGGGGCAAGGAGCGCTCCGCCTGCAAAATAATCAAAATTACTTTCAATCATTTCCAGTCCGATATCATAATAAGCATTTCTTGATTCCTGATGGGCATAAAAAGCTGCCGGCGTCGCATGATTCATATTGACACTTGTAATAATCCCGACCTTATAATCTTTCTGTTTTTTCAGCTTTTCTGCAATCGTCTCATACTCTTTCGTGAAATCCGTGCTCACATTGATACTGCCGCTCCACGTCTTATTTCCCGTGGCAATCGAAGTGGCCGTCGATGCCGAATCCGGTGCAAAAGACGTACTGTCATAAGTCTGCGCCGAGCCCGACACCGGAAAATCCATCATCGTCAGATTATTTTTACTCGACAGAACTGATTTTTCTTCACCGTCAACAGTCACCGTCTCGCCCGCTTCCTTTGCCGCATTGGCACTCACAAAATAATTTGTCAGCTGTATCTGCGGATAGCTCATACCATCTCCGATAAATAAAAAGACGTACTTCGGCGTTTTTGCTGTCTTTGCACCGTCCTCATCGGCTGTCCCAACTGTTTTTGCGCTCTCCGAATTTTTGTCTGCCGTTGTCTGTGCGGCTGTCTGTGCAGCTGCTGTATCAGCGCCGCAGCCTGCGAGTGCCCCGGTCAGCATGACCGATGTCAAAAATAAACCTGCAATTTTTTTCATGTAGTTCCTCCTAAACATATTCTCTCTTTTATATTTTAACCAAACGCCCCTGTCTCTTTCCGAAACAGTCCGTCACCGGTGTACAAAAGCCGCGCTGCGCACGTTCTCTGTACACTGGTATCAGCATACAAAAATATCAAAGCGCTCTCCACCTTATTTCTGTGAAACAATTTAAAAAGAATGTTAAATTTCAGAAGTTTTTTTAAATCAAGGATAAATTTATCAAACTTTTGTTAAATCATATGGCTACAAACTTTTGTTAAATCACACGCCTCCATTGACTTTTACTTGGCTTCATAGTAGAATGATAGAGCAACAAAACAGATATTTTGTTACTTACAATCATGTCCTCTTAGTTTAACGGATAAAACAAGCGCCTCCTAAGCGCTAGCTGTGGGTTCGATTCCCGCAGGGGACGTTACAGATATTTTGGAGGCTGTGAAGTGCAAAAGGCGACCGCAGTCTCTATTATTTTATTCTTCAAAGTTTAAATGGTATCAAATTATAAGAAATGAGGAATTACTATGTCAAATATTCAGCTCGTTGCTGATTCTACATGCGATTTATCTCCTGAATTAAAAGAAACTTTTCACATTGTCACAATACCTCTATATATTGTGCTGAATGACAAAAGCTATTACGATGGCGAACAAATTACACCTGATGAAATTTATCAATGGTCTGACGCCAACCGTCAGGTTCCAAAAACAGCCGCCTGTTCCTACGAGCGCGCCCTTGAAATATTAAAACCATTTACAGATGCCGGAGATGATATTATTTTTTTCGGAATCTCCGAGCAGATGAGTACAACCTGCAACGTCATCCGCCTGCTTGCCGATGACTTAAATTATGACAGACTGTACGTCATCGACTCCATGAATCTCTCTACCGGCATCGGCCTGCAGCTTCTATATGCCGCACAACTGATTAAAAACGGAAAATCTGCAAAAGAAATTGTAGAACTTGTAAACCATCGGCGCACAAAAGTACGCGCAAGCTTTGTCGTTGAAACGCTGACATATCTCGCAAGAGGCGGCCGCTGCAATGCCGTAACAGCTCTTTTGGCTAACACACTGAAGTTGAAGCCTCAGATTGTTGTGGAACAGGGCGCTATGAACGTATCCAAAAAATACCGTGGAAAACAATCCGCTGTTCTTTTAAAATATGTCAGAGAAATGGAAGCCGACCTGCGCTCTGCCGATCCCTCCTGCGTATTTATCACCCACTCGGGCTGTGATGAAAACATTATCAAAGAAATCCATTCTTATTTGGACAGCTTAAACTACTTTGAGCACATTTACATCACCCGTGCGGGCGGCGTTATTTCCAGCCATTGCGGCCCCGGCACATTAGGTGTACTCTTTTATATCAAAGAATAATCAAACAATGGCTATTTAGAGCCCATGATCCGTCAGTTTACAGTTCATGGGCTCTATTATTCTTATTCCGCCGTTTATATTTGAGATCAGCGTAAGTGACCTTTCTTAAAAAACTGCTTTTATAATCCCGATAATGTTCTCATTACCAAATCAACATCTTTGTTCTCCAGTTCCTGAATGATGTGCAAATACGTTTTCTGTGTTGTTGTCATACTTGCATGTCCTAAACGCCTTGCTACACTGGCAATCGAAACGCCGGCAAATAATAAAAGCGAAGCATGAGTATGCCTGAGCCCATGAATAGAGATTTCCGAAATTCCACATGCCTTACAATGCCGGGTAAGTACATCATTTACTGTAGAATTATAGATTTTTTTATCTCCAACAAAAAGCGGCTTATCTTCCGGAAGATTTTTTATCAATTCAGAAAATTTTACAACAATCTGCCAATCAATTTGTATTTTCCTTACCGAAGATTTATTTTTTGTCGGCAAAAATCCGCCTTCACCTTTATAATCCCATGTTTTGCTGATAGATAATGTCTGTCTGGCAAAATCAAAATCACCCGGTGTTATCGCCAATGCCTCTGAAAAACGCATTCCTGTTTTTGCAACTAATAAAATAAACCAATCCCAATTGACTTCTGACTTAATATCTAAATGCGCAAGCAAAGTATGAAGCTCAAACTGATTCAGATATTTTATCTTTTTGACACCCGGTGTTTTCCCTTTGATAATTGCTTTTCTTGTCGGATCTCGTTCAATCAATCCCTCATCGACGGCATCCAGTATGGCGCCTTTTAGCTGATGATGAAAATCCAAAGTCGTCTGTCTCTCATGAACCTTCGCATAATCATTTAATAACTTCTGATACGCTGTTCTCGTAAGTTCATACACCTTTAATTGCGGTGCCAGTTTTTCTACCCATTTCTGTGTCATCACATATTTTGCCATAGTAGCTTCTCTAATAGCGCCTTTTTTATATACATCGATCCACTGTTTATAATACTCATAGAATAACTGCATTTTTTCTATATTCTGCTGCATAAGTTTCCTTCCTTTCTCAAAATCACTTACGCTGATATAAACAGTAAATCATCAATATTTATTGTTATGCAACACTTAATAATGGCTTTATTTCCTCATCCAGTGTTTTTCTTAATTCTGCCATACACTGCTTATAATATTTAAACTTTTGCAATGCCTTTTCCCGTTCAGCTGCCTTATAACTTTGATAATCAATAGTTGCCTTAATAACGCTCTCATTAGGAATTTCACCATTTCGATAATGCAGCGCAGCATACATTACATCTTCTTTAGACGCATACCATGTCATACAAAAATCAGAAATCACTTTATCAATACACTCATTTTTCATATTTTCAACAATATTTAAAATAGATTGTCCTTTGTACTTATTCTCATCCTGCTCAATTTCACTAATCAGCCGGAACATAATTGCTGCGACTTTCGGATTATCTTTTTCCATTTCTTCCACATACTGTTTGACTTCATCCATTTGTTTCTGTCTTTCCTCCGGAGAAACTTCTTCTGCCTCCTCGTTCGGTGTTACAATATTTTGGATCAAATTAATAATATATTCATAATCTATCTTCGTATTGCTGTATGCCATCAATTGATAATCTACATCAATTGTTTCTTCAGATGGTTCTTTTTCCGAGTCGTCACCTTCGCCTTCTGCAATCTTAATTTCCTCCATTGCATTCTTATAAACACCTGCATATTTATCATATTCTTCTTCCGTAATTCCATAATCGTCCAGCATACGTTCTTCGTATTTCGTAAAAGATTTAAGCTGTGCAAATAAACGATCAAAGTTCTGAAACAGCTTAATAAATACCTTCTTTTCTTTTAAAGACATTGACACGACTTCCTCCGGCGTTTGAGCTGATACTCTAAGCGCTGCCAAAGCTTTTCTAAACGCTGCCTCTACTTCTTCCCATTCAGCAACTAAAGCTTCTTCTGTACTTCCTGCAGAATATAATTTTACTGCATTATCCACACTTTCTTTAAATAATTTTGGTGCCTGAAAAGTGACAATCTGCCCATAGGTTTTATTCTTGTCAAAAATACGATTTGTCCTTGAAAATGCCTGAATTAAATCATGAGGTCCCATCGGCTGTCTATCAATAAAAATAGTGGACATACATGGGGCATCAAAACCTGTAAGCAGACGATCCACTACAATTACGAGATCCAACTGTTCATTCCTGCTTTTATATTTTGGATCTTTTCGCGCTAAACGCTTATTCAAATTTCCATTATATCCCTGAATTTGTGAAATTTCATATTTTGTACCGAACATCTCATTATAATCATCCAGAGATTTCTGCATCTTTTCCTGATTGACATGCGATCCTTCCTCATTTTCTGTGACTGAATACGTAATTGCAAATTTAGGAAAATCCGGAAGCACCTGTTTGATCTTTTCATCAATTACAAGCGATGTCTCGCCATTTTTTACTTTAGTTAAAAGCTCATAATATTTTTGAGCCATCTGAATAGAGCTTGTTGTAAGAAGTCCTTCATAGGTCTGCCCTTTTCCATTTTGAAATCCCAGTTTATGAGAAGATTTGTTCAAAATAATATCCAACACACTAAGCATATGTGCTTCGTTATCATAAGCGCCGATACTTGTCTCATCTTCCATATTCTTTGGTCCGTTATGCTCTACTTGAAAGCCAAGCACAGCATTGTCATGGATTGCATTCTGAATTGTATATTTATGAAGACATTTCCCATATAATTCTTCTGTAGTCCGTGGCAAATCTCCCATCTGTGGGTACGGATTTTCTGCAAATCTAGGTGTTCCCGTAAATCCATACCAAAGTGAACGTCCAAAAAACCTTTCCAGCTCTCGTTTTGTCTTCGGAGTAACAGCTCTGTGACATTCATCAACAACAAATGCAATTTTTAAATTTTTAATTTTACTATAGTCTGCTGTTCCTTCCTGAAGTCTTTTACTGACCAGAATCTGCATTTTCTGAATAGTGGTAACAATAACTTGACGAGCGTCTGATTTTAATTTCTTTTTCAAATCATTTACATTATCAGTTTCATCGACATCGACCAAGTCGTTGTTCGCATAAGCCTGAAATGCCATTGTCGTCTGTGTGTCAAGGTCTTTACGGTCAATCAGAAAAATGGCTTTATCTATAGCAGGAATATCCATAAGCAGGTTTCTCGTTGCTTTATAGGAAGTCAAAGTTTTTCCTGAACCTGTTGTATGCCATACAAATCCGGACATTGATTTTTTAGACGCCTCTCTAATAGATTCAATCGCATGTATCTGATAAGGACGAAGTAAAATCAGCCTTTTGGCATCTTCGTCTAAAACTGTATATCGTGCAATCATCTCATGTGCCTCGGGAATACGAAGAACACCTTTGGCAAAGTCAATATAATCTGCTACCGGATTATTCTCCGTATCAACCCACCCACTCATAAATTTAGGATTCAACTCTGTATCACTTGCTGCCGCAAAATATTTTGTATCTGCGCCATTGCTAACGACAAACATCTGAACTGCGGAAAAAATCCCGGAAAACTTACCTTCACTAATATATTTTTTAATCTGCCAAAAAGCATCCATATAAGGTAAGCGCTTAATTTTTAGGTATGATAGAAAAATCCCCGACTACT
>OLRK01001932.1_pt1 | contig 14731 bp, 11 predicted proteins | sample 1672911 | NCBI WGS metagenome assembly OLRK01 (sample SAMEA3136736, study PRJEB25190) | human gut metagenome | biome: human gut; feature: human-associated habitat; material: faeces | place: Austria | collected 2013 | reverse complement strand
TAAGAACCGGCTCGAATCTACCTGCCAGAAACAGTCCGGTAAAGATACCAAGGATCAGACCGATAAAGATAGCGGTGGTAATATGCTTCTTATACCACGAATAGAAAGTTTTCATTTGTTCCCTCCTTCATTTTCCTGATAAATATTCCAGATTCAGGAAAAAATAGCATGAGACTACTTTACCACAATAACGTGTGAATTACAATGACAGGTATTGAATCTGGCGGATTTTCTGTGATATTATGGACGATAAGAGGATAAATTGCATTTAATTGAATCAGGTAAGTTCTCTGTTTCAATTGCGAAGAGCAATAAGCAGGGGTGGGGACTTTTATATAAGAGTTAAAAAAGTATCAAAAACCAGCAGACAGAAAGGAAAATTCAGATGAAACCAACCATTTTATTAATAAATTTCAAGGACCAGCAGAAACTCCGCAAATTAAAGATAGCGTTACTGCCATTCAAGATTCGTTTAAAAACAGTAGAGCCGCAGGACTACTGTCAGCCAGTTGGCTATCTGGCGGGAGTAAAGGAGATTTCAAGAGCCGAAATTCCAATTGCGCTGATCCCACAGGAGCAGATGGAAAAAGAAATGCTGGTCATTGCTGGGATCACAGGTAATTTATTTGACCAGGTACTCTTTACATTAAGGAAAGCAGGAACACCTGTGGATTACAAAGCAGTTCTGACAGAGCATAACCAGAACTGGAGCTGCATCCAGCTTTATAAAGAACTGGAGAAAGAACATCAGATGTATCATCCGGAAGCTGGAAAATAGTATTTACATCAAAGAGAACTATTTTGTGAAAAAAGCAGATTTTCCAGAGAGATAGCTTTGAGTGTGAATCAGAGAGATAGTTGTAATTGATGCTGGAAAATTGATTAAATCAAACGATATTTTAAGATTTGCGGTCAAAAGGAGAAATTGAAATTATGACACTAACACAAATGAATTACATCATTACAATATCAGAGACAGGTTCATTGAATAAAGCAGCAGAGGCATTATATATTTCTCAGCCATCCTTGACAAATGCAGTGAAGGAGCTGGAAAAGGAACTTGGCATTACAATATTCAACCGTAGCGGCCGCGGTGTAACTCTGACTAATGACGGAACCGAATTCCTGATGTATGCCCGTCAGATCTATGGTCAGTATGAAAGTGTTCTTGAGAAATATAGCGAGGGTGGTTCATATAAGAAAAAATTCGGTGTTTCCACTCAGCATTATTCCTTTGCTGTAAAGGCATTCGTGGATATGGCGCAGGAATTTGACATGTCAGAATATGAATTTGCCATCAGAGAGACAAAAACTGCAGACGTGATCAGCGATGTCAGTACTATGAAGAGCGAAGTTGGCGTACTTTACCTCAGTGATTTCAACCGCAAGGCGATACTGAAGCTTCTGCATTCCGCGAATCTGGAATTCCACCATCTTATAGACTGTCAGGCATATGTATATTTATGGAAGAATCATCCACTGGCAAAGGAAAAGTCTATCAGTTATGACCAATTGGAAAAATACCCATGTCTGTCATTTGAGCAGGGTGACAAGAGCAGCTTTTATCTGGCAGAAGAGATTCTGTCTACGAATGAATATTCCAGAACCGTCAAAGCTTCAGACCGTGCAACTATGCTGAATCTGATGGTAGGACTAAACGGTTATACCCTGTGTTCAGGAATTATCTGCGAAGAACTAAACGGCAGTGATTATCTTGCAATTCCATTTGAGGGAGACGAGCAGAACCAGAACAGCGATATGGAGATTGGCTACATCACAAGAAAAAACTCTATTCTCAGCAAGATGGGAAATATGTATGTATCTTCCCTGCAGAAATATCTGGAGCAGAATATTTGAGGGAAAAGTGTATGAATTTAAACTATATTTGTGAACAGATGGTGCGTATTCTGCACAGCAATATCACATGTATCAGTGAATCTGGCAGAATAGAGTTCTGCTATGGAGATATGGCTGCGCAGTGCAATCCGTTATTTACAGATGGGGAGTTTCTAGCGTTTATTCATAAGTGTGAGATAAAAGAGTATCCGGAGCTTTGGAGCGAAAATGATACGATTCTTTATGCCGTTATTTCGTTAGAAACAACTGATAAAAACGGGGATGAGGACAAGAAACATACCAGAAAAATTGTAATAGGACCTGTCTGCACAGAGAAACATGTAAGAGATTCTGAACTTTATCTGGTAAGACAGCATCACATCAAAGATGCTACAGGATTTTGCCTGTCCTTCTGTGAACTTAAAGTATTCGGCACCGGCGTTCTGATGCTTTATCATATGATGACCGGAAAAGAATTGTCACTCAATGATCTGTGGCAGAAAAATGGAATTCAGGAGACAGATCTCAGAGAAGTAAAAGAGCGGGTTTCCAGCACGATTTTTGAGCGTCAGGAGCAGGAACTTCCGCATAATCCCTATGATCAGGAACTGCGTGAACGGGATAGTATCCGCCATGGAGATGTTGAAATGCTCAATCGCAGTCTGTCCGAAACGTACCGTGGGGAAGTTGGACAGCTTGCGAAAAATCAGATCAGGCAGGCGAAAAATATCGCCATCTGTGTCATTGCACTTGCATCCCGCGCAGCCATCAGCGGAGGGATGATACCGGAAGAGGCTTTTTCCATGGTAGACGGTTATATCATGAAAATTGAAGATATGAATAATGCCGTCAAAATTGACTCCATGATGCGCCAGGCAGAATATGAATTTGCGGAGCGTGTGGCGGAAATTCATAAGAATCAACAGAAAAATGAGCTGATCGAGTGGACGAAGAATTATATCTATCAGAATCTTCACAGTGAGATCATTATAGGTGAGATCGGGCAGAAAATAGGGGTAAACAGCAGCTATCTGTCAGATCTTTTTCACAGGGTTGAAGGAATGACCATTCAGCAGTATATCCGCAAAGAGAAAATACGCCTTGCTGAAAATATGTTGCGATATTCAGACTATGAAGTAAAAGAAATCGCCAGTTACCTGTCTTTCTGCTCCCAGAGTTATTTTGGAAATATCTTCCGCCAGCAGACAGGAATGACACCTGCAAAATACAGAAAAAAATATGGGAAATGGGAAAAGAAAAAAACGACCCGGAATCCAGAAAGATTTATATGATCACGGCAGTTATAGGAGCGGTGATCACAGTATTTATGATCTTCAGATGGTTATAAAAAGGATAAAGGATAAGAACAATAATAAATAAGAACTATAAGATACCCGTTGCAGACAGAGAATAAATCTGTTGCAGCGGGTATTTTGTATGTAATTGTCATAGACATAAAAATATGAAAGAAGAAGCAAAAAAACCAAGATAAATGATATTTACCTGAAATAAATGATAGAATAATCAGTGGATTTTTATTAATATGGTATCGAGTCAGGAATAAAATACTTTTTAAACCTGGTATTTAACCGAATCAAATAGCAAAGCGGATTGCGAATATCAGCTTGATTATGGGAATAACAGAGAAATCATTCAGAGATAAAACAGGAGGATATGATATATGAAGAAACTTCTCTACGGAGCAGCATATTACGATGAATATATGCCATATGACCGTCTGCAGCAGGACGTGGCAATGATGAAAAAAGCAGGGATCAATACAGTAAGAATCGCAGAATCCACATGGAGCACCTGCGAACCACAGGAAGGTGTATTTGATTTCTCTCATGTAGAACGTGTAATGGATGCAATGGAGGAAGCAGGGATCAATGTAATCATCGGAACTCCTACTTATGCAATCCCGACATGGATGGTGAAATCTCATCCGGATGTGCTGGCTGAGACTGTCAAGGGCAGAGGAATCTATGGAGCACGTCAGATCATGGATATTACTCATCCGGTTTATCGTTTCTATGCAGAACGTGTGATACGTAAATTAATGGAATGTACCGCACACAGAAAATGTGTTATTGGTTTCCAGGTAGATAATGAAACCAAATATTATGGAACTGCCGGAAAAAATGTTCAGGAGAAGTTTGTAAAATATCTCAGAAAGAAATTCAACAACAATCTGGATGCAATGAATCATGAGTTTGGTCTGGATTATTGGAGTAACCGCATCAATGCATGGGAAGATTTCCCGGATGTAAGAGGAACTATCAATGGAAGCCTTGGTGCAGAATTTGAGAAGTTCCAGAGGACACTGGTAGATGAATTCCTGAGCTGGCAGGCAGATATCGTAAATGAATATCGCAGAGAAGATCAGTTTATCACACATAATTTTGACTTTGAATGGCGTGGATATTCCTTTGGCGTGCAGCCGGATGTAAACCATTATCATGCAGCAAAAGCTCTGACTGTAGCAGGTGTGGATATTTACCATCCGACACAGGATGACCTGACCGGTGCGGAAATCGCATTTGGTGGCGATATGACTCGTTCTTTAAAGAGAGATAACTATCTGGTTCTGGAAACAGAAGCACAGGGATATCCGGGATGGATTCCGTATAAAGGACAGCTCAGACTTCAGGCATACAGTCATCTGTCAAACGGTGCAAACAGTGTAATGTACTGGCATTGGCATTCCATCCATAATTCTTTCGAAACATACTGGAAAGGACTTCTCAGCCATGATATGCAGGAGAATGCGCCGTACCGTGAAGCCTGCATTGTTGGAAATGAATTTGCTAAACTTGGAAGTCATCTGGTAAATCTGAAAAAGAAAAATGATGTAGCAATCCTTGTGAGTAATGAGGCATTAACAGCGCTGAAATGGTTCGGAATCGAAGCAACCGCAGCCGGAAATAATGGAATTGGATACAACGATGTAGTTCGTTGGCTTTATGATACACTGTTTAAGATGAACATCGAATGCGACTTCGTATGGCCGGAATCCGACAATTTTGATGAGTACAAAGCAATCTTTGTTCCGGCACTCTACGCAGCACCGGATGAACTTCTGGAAAAACTGAAACAGTATACAGCAAACGGTGGTACATTGATAGCAACATTCAAGACTGCATTTGCTAATGAAAATATTAAAGTAAGCCATGAAATGCAGCCACATATTCTGAGCAACTGTTTCGGTATTAACTATCAGCAGTTTACTTTCCCGAAGAATGTAGGCCTGTCCGGAAAGATTATCAATGTCAGAGAAGAAATTGTAGAAGAGGGATATAGAAAAGAAGCAGATATAAAAACGGCAGGTAAAATGGCTGAAAGCGAAAAGGCAGCGTCTAAAAAAGCCGAAGCCAAAATATTCATGGAATTATTAATGCCGCAGGAAGCAGAAGTACTTGCATCCTATGACCATTATAATTGGAAAGAATACGCAGCAATCACTAAGAACCATTATGGAAAGGGAACTGCCATCTACATTGGCTGCATGACAGATGACAACACCTTAAAGGCAGTGATCACAGAAGCACTTAACAGCGCAGAAGCAGAAATCCCGGAATACAACTGGCCGGTGATCGTAAGAAAAGGAACCAATGATCTGGGTAAATGTGTCAGATATATTCTGAACTACTCCGCAGAAGAGCAGAAAGTGGTATATCATGGCGCAGACGGAACAGAACTGTTCTCAGGAGATGCGGTACAGGACGGCGAAACAATTATAGTTTCACCATGGAATGTCAAGATTGTAGAAGAAGCATAATTATAGAAGCTATTTGATTGTTACTGTTTACAAGTAATATTCTGTGAGACATTTGGGAATCGAAGATTGAAGAGAACCCGTGACATGAAGTTTATGTATTTCGAATTGTATTGTTGAGAACGAAAACAGTAGCATGGTTCATAATGAAAAAGGAGGTCCACAGGGGCCTCCTTTTTCATGCAATAAAAACATGTGGTATTTCATAATATATTGTGCAAAAATGATAAAAGACAAAAATCTAACAAATGGATGACAAAATAACAACCAAAAAGGACATAATTCTATCTTCAAATAAAAGACAAAATTGATAAAATATTCTTATAGAAAACACAGAGATATATACAAATATCACAAAGGAGGAAAGAACAAAATGAAGAAATTTACAGTATGTTTATTGATCGGTGCAATGGCTGCAAGCATGCTTACCGGATGTGGCGGAAGTAATAGTGGAAGTTCTGATTCTGCAGATGCAAAAGAATCAAAAGAGGACAGCAACTCTGAAACAATGACAATTATGATGAACGGTTCTGATTCAGATGCATATATGGAAGGATATCGTAAGATCATCGACGGATTTAATGAATCCAATGAGTACGGCGTAAAAGTAGAGATTCAGAACGTCGTAAACTCTGACTACAAGACAAAACTTACAACTATGATGGCTTCTGATTCTGAGACAGACATTATCTTTACATGGGAACTTGGATATCTTGAGAACTTTGTAAATGGTAATAAGATCGTAAGCCTTCAGAAATATCTGGATGAAGATGAAGACTGGAAGAACAGTTTCAACGGCGGTATCCTGGACCCGTTAACTTATGACGGTGAAGTATATGCGATTCCGACTCAGCAGAGTACAGCCATTATGTACTATAACAAAGCAATCTTTGATGAGTATAATCTGGAAGTTCCGACTACTTATGATGAATATGTACAGGTATGCGACACATTAAAAGAAAATGGAGTTACACCTGTTGCGTTAGCTTCCACAGCAGATGATGCATGGCTGGTTTCTCAGTACATCCAGCAGCTTAGCGACGGTATCAAAGGCGAAGATTTATTTAACTCAATAAAAGAGGGCACAGGCAAATGGAATGATGAAGGTATGGTTGAAGCCGGTAAACTGTTCCAGGAAGAAGTAAACAAAGGATACTTCGAAGATGGATTTACAGGTGTTTCCGGTGATGAAGCAAAGCTTATGTTTGCAAACGGACAGACAGCGATGTACTTCAACGGATGCTGGGAAATTTCCAACCTGGATAAGAAAGAAAACGCTGCAGAAGCAGAAAACTTCAGTTGCTTCATTATGCCTCCTGTAAATGAAGAATATGCAGGTGTTGCAGTTGGTTCTGTAGATACTTCCTATGCAGTTACCAAGAACTGCAAGAATGTAGATGCAGCAGTTGCTCTGTTAAAATACATGACAAATGAAGATTCTACATCTTTACTGCTTTATGATTATGGACGTATCCCAAGTACAAATATTGAAATTGATGATTCCAAATTAACACCTCTGTGTGCTGATTTCGTAAATCTTCTGAGTACTGTAAATGCACAGACACCATGGTTTGACCGTGTAGATACAGATCTTGGAAACGAGTTCAACAACACAACAATCGGTATTGCAAACGGTGATGATGTACAGGATTCCTTTGACAATCTGCAGTCTTATGCAGATAGCAAGAGTGAATAAGTAAATTATGAAATAAACTGGCAGAACCTGAGGTAAAGCCTCAGGTTCCGCTTGTTAAAAGGGAGAATTGTCTATGAATAAAGTAATGGGTAATAAAAAGACCATAGCACTTTTTGTACTGCCTGCATTTATCATCTATGCAATCTTCGCATTGGCTCCGATCTTTTATAATATCTATCTGTCATTATTTGATACAGACCTGATGTCAAAGATGAGCTTTGTAGGCCTGAAAAACTATGTAAGTCTTTTCAGTGATAAAACATTTAAACATGCGTTTGGAAACAATATTCTGATGGTTATCGGATCTCTTGTGGCACATATGCCGCTGGCTATGTTCTTCGGCAATGCAATCTTCAAAAAGATTAAAGGTGCATCATTTTTCCAGACTGTATTTTTCCTTCCATGTGTAATCTGCGGTGTTGCAGTTGGTCTTACATGGACATTTATCTACAATGGTAACTATGGTCTGCTGAACGCGTTCTTAAAGGCAATCGGTCTGGGAAGTCTGCAGCAGATGTGGCTGGCCAACAAAGAGACAGCGATGCTCTGTATCATTATTGTTATCATGTGGCAGTTTGTTGGTTATCACATGGTAATCCAGCTGGCAGCTATGAGAAATATTGATTCTTCTTTCTATGAAGCCGCAGAGATTGATGGTGCTACAGGCTGGCAGCAGTTCAAATATATCACGTTCCCTCTGATTAAACCAATCCTGAAAATCGATGCAGTCCTGATCATTACAGGTTCCCTGAAATATTACGATCTGGTTGCTGTTATGACTTCAGGTGGACCAAATCATGCAACAGAGGTTATGTCCACATATATGTATTATCAGTCATTTAACATTCTGAATTATGGATACGCCAGTGCAATCGGTGTTGTCTTAATGTTACTTTGTATGTTATCTGTAGGAATTTCCAACAGAGTATTTAAGACAGACGAAACAATGTAGGAGGTGTGAGAGAATGAAAAGAAGTGCCTCAGAAAATATATGGCTTGTTATTAAATATGTGTTATTGATCGGATTTACGATTCTTTGTCTCTATCCTCTGATATGGCTGTTTCTGGCATCATTTAAAACAAATGCCGAGTTGTATACCAATACATGGGGATTACCGGAACAGTGGTCAATGGCAAACTATGTAAGCGCAGTTGTAAAGGGTGGTGTATTTAAATACTTCGGAAACTCTGTTATCATCGCTGTTTCTGCAGTACTGGTTACAGTTATCCTTGCGACAATGGCATCTTATGCGATTGCCAGAATGCACTGGAAACTTGCGAATCTTACACATAGCATTTTCCTGTTAGGAATGATGATTCCTATTTATGCGCTGGTAATTCCGCTGTTCTCTATTTTTAAGAACATGGGTCTTCTGGATACTCATCTGGCAGTTATCATTCCACAGATTGCGGTGGGATTCCCGATGGCAATCTTCATTATCTGCGGATTTATGAGAAGCCTTCCTACAGAACTGGAGGAAGCAGCGATCATTGATGGATGTACCGTATTCCAGTGCTTCTTCAAAATTATACTGCCGATTGCGAAGTCTTCAGTTGTAACAGTTGCAGTTGTTCAGTTCATCAATGTATGGAACGATCTTCTGTTACCAAGAATTTTCCTCACAGACAGCTCCAAAATGACATTGCCTGTAGGACTTACAAACTTCCAGTCCATGTACTCTACAGACTATGTAGGTATGATCGCGGCAGTTATTATTACAATTATTCCTAGCGTTGTAGTTTATATCTTATTACATAAACAGATTATGGAAGGTATGGTTGCAGGCGCCGTAAAAGGATGATATGATTCATAAAAAAGATTGCTGCTTTATCTGTAACGAGTTTATGGTAAAGCAGCAATCTTTGAATCAAGAGGTGATAATATTATGAATTTGTTGATTGCTGATGATGAGGCAGTGATCCGCAGAGGACTGCTGAGTCTTGACTGGAAATCCATTGGAATTACAGATGTGTATTCAGTTGCCAATGGCGCGGAAGCAAAGGAACTTCTGTTAAGTACACCGATAGACCTGGTTATTTTTGATATCAGAATGCCTGGTTTTACAGGGCTGGAACTGGCACAGATGGTAATGGAACGATCTATGGATGTGGCGGTGGTTCTTTTGTCCGGCTTTTCAGAGTTCGAATATGCGAGGTCTGCATTGAGATACGGCGTATACGAATATCTGCTCAAACCGATTTCACCGAATGAACTGACGGAAACAATGCGTAATGTTATGCATCGTCTGGAACAGAAAAGATTTGAAAAAGAATTGCTGAGCCAGAAAGATGATTTTGGGGAAAAGCATGATGCAGTATCGCAGGTAAACAGTCTTTTTGTACAGTCATCGGGTGCGATTAAATCTATACTTACAGATATCGCACAGAATTACGAACAGAATATTTCACTGTCCGATCTGGCAGAAAAATATCATTTTTCAGAGAGCTATATTTCACGTAAGATTAAGAAAGAAACAGGCTATACTTTTGTCGATATTTTGAACGGAATTCGTCTGATGTGCGCGGCGAATCTTCTCAAAATGGGAGAAAAGATCAGCGATGTGTGCGAAAAAACAGGATTTAATGATCAGCATTATTTTTCACAGTTGTTCAAGAAAACCTTTGGATGCACACCGTCCAATTACAGAAACGAAAGCGGAGAGACAGTTTGGGGGCTTTATGAAATATTGAATAATAAAGCAGGAAATGGAAAGTGATATGGCGAAACGGACGGAATCAAAGAAGAGAAACGGTTTAAAAGCAAAAGACAGTCTGATGAATAAAATTTTTATTGTCTATATGCTGCTGATGTTTGTTTCCTGTGTAGTATTACTGGCAGTTTTTGGTTTGCGTTTTTCAAACGTTTACAGTTCACAGGCAAAAGCTCATATGAATGATGTTACAGTAGCGGCGGAGACAGGTATTACAGAGAGAATCAGTCAGATTGACCAGCTTTCAGTATCCATCTTGATCAACAATACGGTACAGGAGAATCTGAAACAGATTAACTATAAGACTGCTACGGAGCGTGAGCAGGCATCTGTTCAGACTGAAAAAACAGCGATTTCCCGTGACATCAGGGGAAGCGTCTTTAACATTTCAGGAATCGTATCCGTCAGGATTTATTCTCTGGATGGCGTAGAGATTGTAATCGGGGCGCAGGGTACCAGAATTAATATAGCTAATGCTGAACGGAAACGGATTTATGAAAAGAATGGAAGCGCAATCTGGACGGCTGATCTGGATAACGGAATGATCGGTTTGTATCGTGCGATTCTGAGTGTAAATGATTTCAAGCCGATTGGATATATGTCTATCGAGTGCAGAAATTCGTATTTGAGCGAAAAACTTCAATCTGTTCCAAGTATTTATAAGAACCGTTTCTATCTTCTGAATGATGATATGGGTATTATTGCATCCAGCGAATCGGAGCTGGTTGGAAAAGAGTTTCCACTGACATCCAGAGATTTTAAGAGACTTAAAGTGGTTAAGGATCCCTGCACCGGAAAGAGCAGTTATTTTACATATCGGTATATGGACAATGGATGGCTCCTGATTTCAACGATTAATGTAGCACAGTTATGGAAGAATATAGGGATTGCATTTATAAGTGTGCTGGTTACATTTGCGGTAGTACTTTTTATTTCGCTGATCACCATGCGGTATGCCACCAAGATTATGATGAAACCTACAAAGAAGCTGGTTGCCAGTATGACTGCATATCAGGAGGGAAACTTTGATTCCCGTTTCAAAGTAGAAAGCAAGGATGAGATCAGTCAGATTGGTATGGTATATAATCAGCTGGCAGATAACGTACAGAATCTGATCGAAAAGAACTATACTCTGGAGATTGCGAACAGAGAAGCGGAGATTGAATGTCTGAAAATGCAGATCAATCCTCATTTTCTGTACAATTGTCTGGATACCATCAGTTGGCTAGGTTTTACAAATGGAAACAGTGAAGTGACAGATCTGGCAGTTGCACTGGGAAAATTCTTACGCGCAAGTATTAAGCGTGAGGATTATTACACAGTTAAGCAGGAGATGGACGTTGTAGACAACTACCTGTTTATCCAGAAATACAGATTTGGGGACAAAATAGAGATCAGGCATGATATTCCTGAAGAAGTACTGGATTTCTATATTCCAAGTTTTATTATCCAGCCTGTCATAGAGAACAGTATTGTACACGGACTGGAAGAACAGATAGAAAAGGGAATTCTGTGGATTGATATTAAATTGTGCGAAGAAAAATATTTGCAGTTTACTCTGAAAGATAATGGAAAAGGAATGGATGAGGAACAGTTGCAGCAAGTCATTCTGAATTACAGTGATAAGAGTAAAAAGAGCAGTATTGGACTGAGCAATGTATATAGAAGGTTAAATTTGTTATATGGCCCGGCCTGTGAGTTTCATATCACAAGTGCATTGGGAAAAGGAACAGAAGTATCATTCAGGACACCTGTTATGAAGGTTCCTGAGAATAACAAGTTGAATAAACTTTAATATTGGGTGGAGGACAAAACAATGAATGCAAAACAAAACTACAAATGGAATGAATTGACAATGGGAACCTGCTATTATCCGGAGCACTGGGATAAGAAATTCTGGGCGGATGATCTTGACAAGATGAAGAAAGCTGGTATTTCCGTAATTCGTATTGCAGAGTTTGCATGGAGTAAAGTGGAGCCGGAAGAAGGAGTGTTTACTTATGATTACTTTGATGAATTTCTGGATCTTTGTAGCGAAAAAGAAATGAAAGTAATCTTCGGAACACCGACAGCAACTCCTCCGGCATGGCTGACAGAGAAATATCCGGAAGTATTAAATGCATCAAAAGACGGTGTGCTTCTCAGACATGGCGGAAGACGTCATTATAATTATAATTCACCGGTTTATCAGAGACTCTGTGCCAGAATTGTAGAGAGAGAAGCTGCTCATTATGCGAAACATCCGGCAATCGTAGGATGGCAGATCGATAATGAGATTAACTGTGAAGTCAATGAATTCTATTCAGAGGCAGATTCTGTAGCATTCCGTGAATATCTGAGAAATCAGTACGGAACTCTGGAGAAATTAAACGAAGCGTGGGGAACCGTGTTCTGGAATCAGACTTATACAGAGTGGGATCAGATCTATGTTCTGCGTCCGGGTGTGAATCAGGCGATCAATCCACATCAGCATCTGGATTACATCAGATTCATTTCTGCAAGTGCCCGTCATTTCTGCAAGATACAGGCAGAAATCATCAGAAAATATATGAAACCGGGAGATTATATTACAACAAACGGTAAATTCTGGAATCTTGATAATCACAAGATGGAGAAAGAATCTCTGGATGTTTACTGCTATGATTCTTATCCGGATTTTGCATACGGACTGGATCGTGACCCGTTACACAGTGAGGATCTGAATGACCGTAAGTGGTCCCAGAATCTGACTGAAGTACGTTCCATCTGCCCGCATTTCGGAATTATGGAACAGCAGTCCGGCGGTAATGGATGGACGACCAGAATGGAAGCGCCGTCACCACGTCCGGGGCAGTTAACTCTCTGGGCAATGCAGAGTGTTGCTCATGGTGCAGATTATATTTCCTTCTTCCGCTGGAGAACCTGTACATTCGGTACAGAAATCTACTGGCATGGCATTCTGGATTATGATAATCGCGAGAATCGTAAATACAGAGAAGTTCAGGATTTCTATAAGAAATTAAAAGCAATTGACGGAGTATGCAATTCCGAATATAAAGCAGCATTTGCAGTGGTTAAAGATTATGATAATGAATGGGATACTTCTGTAGATGCATGGCACAACAGAGTGGCAGCTGCAAGTGACCAGGGAATCTTTAAAGCTGCTCAGCTGACACATACACCATATGATGTAGTGTATCTGCAGGAAGACAGTGAACTTGCAGACCTGACCAAATATCCGGTACTGATCTATGCACATCCGGTACTGATCAGTGAAGAACGTGTCAAACTCCTGAAAGAGTATGTAGAACAGGGTGGAACTCTGGTGATCGGATGCCGCTCCGGATACAAAGATATGAACGGCAAATGCGTGATGCTTCCACAGCCGGGCTTACTGGCAGAACTGACAGGTACAGATGTACGTGACTTTACATTTACCAGCCCTGCAGAGGCTCCTGTATTTGCAGAGTTTGGCGATAAGAAGATTCCGATGCCTGTGTTTAACGATATTATCACACCACTGGAAGGTACCAAAACACTTGCTGTTTATGGAAACAATTATTATGAAGGAACTCCGGCACTTACCTGCCATGCAGTTGGAAAAGGACAGGTTCTTCATCTGGGAGCAACCTTTAACAGAGAAAATACAGAAGCTCTGTTTGACTATCTGAAGATTAAAGAGCCATTTAAAGAATACATTGAAGCTCCGGAAACTGCAGAAGTGATCATGCGTGAGAAAGATGGACAGAAGTATCTCTTTGTATTAAACTATGAGGTTGAAAAGATTGAATATACACTTCAGAAACCGATGCTGGCACTTTATGATAAATCAGAAGCATCAGGAAACTGTACACTTCCGGCATTTGGAACGGCTGTGTATAGAGTACTTGAGTAAGAGCTGACTTTTGATCTTGATATCAACATATTTATATAGTAGGAACAGATAAAGTAGAAATAATGCAGGATGCTGCCTGGTTATGAGCAAATAGTGAAGCGGATTGCGAATACTCGCTTGAATGGATGCTCTGGCAGTACCCTGCATTATTGTTTATAGGTTATTTCTCATTCTCCCAGTAACTTTACATATCGTGGCTCATGGTGTACAGCCGGGAGGAAGATTTTTAATATATCTTCTGTCTTTATGCAGAGGCTGGAGGTGTTGATACATGGGTGACATCCAAGATAAGGATGTGCCAACAGGTCTTCATCGATCAGAAGATGCACTTTGTTTTCTTTGTCATTCATCAGTCCCATAACGCTTACAGAACCCGGTGTGATATCCAGTAATTCTTCCATATGTGTTTCATTTGCGAAAGAGAGACGTGCAGTATTGATCTGAGAAGAGAGTTCCTTTGTCTTGAATTTTTTATCACCAGGCATCAGCAGGAGATAGAAATCCGTTTCCTGTCTGTTGCAGAGAAACAGGTTCTTGCACATATGTGTTCCCATCAGTTTATCAATATCCTGGCAGGCTTCAATTGTCATTGCCGGTTCATGGTCTGCTCTCTGATAAGAAATTCCAAGAGAATCCAGCAGATCATAAACGCGGATTTCTTTTTCTAACCGTCCGGTTTCATCGGCAGGACGTCCATTTACTAATTCCATTTTTTATTCCTTTCCTTTCATATTTTTAATATGTCGACAAGTTGGTATTCCGGATATTTTTGTGCCTGGATTTCTTAGAGCGTGTTTGAAAAAGGCTTTCTGCAAGATGTGCGTCACAATTTGTGGGAG
>OLRK01001930.1_pt1 | contig 14746 bp, 14 predicted proteins | sample 1672911 | NCBI WGS metagenome assembly OLRK01 (sample SAMEA3136736, study PRJEB25190) | human gut metagenome | biome: human gut; feature: human-associated habitat; material: faeces | place: Austria | collected 2013 | reverse complement strand
GATCCAGAAGCTGTCCCAGTTTACCGATCTGTCAGTGGGATATCTGAGCAATCTGGAGCGGAACCAGGCAAGCCCGACGCTGAACAATCTGCAGATTATGGATGATTCTGTATAATTGACGGGATGAATTGATCTTGAAATTTGGACAATTCACTCGTATAATAAAGGCTGTACGTTGGGCTATACAGAATATTGCAAAAGTCCATGGCCGGAGACAAATTTGCGTGGATTTTTGTCTGGTAACTGTGAAACTGCAGAAACAGCTGCCAGAGAAGTACATCGGGAAAAGGGAGGATAGAGCTGCATGGCCAAAAACAAGAAAATTGTACGCTACAGAAAGCCATTGAATATCAATGTAGGCATGATCATTTTTGCCATGATTTTCGTCTATCTTTCTTTCAGTGTCTATACATATCTCAGGCGGGATCACGTCCAGTTTTATGAGGTCGTCGAGGGAAGTATTGTAAATAATAAAGAATACAACGGAATCCTGTTTCGGGATGAGACAGTGGAAAATGCACCGCAGACCGGATACGTCAACTATTATGTGCGCGAGGGAAAGCGGGCAGGCGCTGGGGCGCGCGTCTATTCGCTAGATGAGACCGGCGAGCTGGGAAAATTTTTGGAAGAAAATCAGTCCTCTGGGGTGTCCCTGTCAGCAGAAAATCTGGCTGATTTGAAGAAACAACTCAGTTCGTTCTGTTTATCCTACAACGATCAGCGTTTTGAAAGCGTCTACGACGCCAAATATTCTTTGCAGGCTTCGGTTGCAGAGTATATGAATTTCAATGCGCTGGGCGATATGGATGCACAGCTTCAGGCACAGGGTATCAATTACAAACAGATATCGGCGCCCCAGCCGGGGATTATTTCCTATGTGACCGATTCTTTTGAGGGAGTCGCGCCGGAGGAGGTGACGGCGGATTCGTTTGACCGGAGTCAATATACGCGGCAGGTGGGACGAGCTGGGGAACTGATCGAGGCGGGCACGCCGGTGTACAAGATCATCACATCGGAGAACTGGAGTATCGTGTTTCAGATGGATGACAAGGATAAAGAGCAGTTTGCCGATCAAGATACACTGACAATCGAGCCGTTGGGAAGTGATATGAAATTCCGGGGAAATTATTCGATGTTTACCGGTTCCGATGGCAATCTGTATGGACGCCTGGATCTGGACCGTTACATGATCCAGTTTGAATCCGAGCGTTTTATGACCTTTGAGATCTCCAGCGAGGAAACGCAGGGACTTAAAATTCCGGTATCATCGGTGATGGAGAAGGAATTTTATACCATTCCAGTTGATTATATGACAACGGGCGGCAACGCTACTGAAGATGAGGCTGGCTTCAATAAAGAAGTTTACGGCGAAGGCGGAAAGGCGTCGATTGAATTTGTCACGCCGGAGATTTACAGCTCGACCGATGAGTATTATTATGTCGAGAAGAGCGACGATGGGCTGTTAAAGAGCGGCGATTATCTGGTGAAGCCGGATTCAAACGAGCGCTTCCAGGTAGGACCGACGGCAAAGCTGACAGGTGCTTACAATATTAATAAGGGATACGCGGTGTTCAAGCAGGTGAAAGAACTTGCAAATAGCGGTGAATATTACATTGTAGAAAAAGGAACCAAATATGGATTATCGGTTTATGACCATATCGTGTTGGATGCCAGTACCGTATCGGATGGTCAGATCGTATATCAGTAATGATATTTCCAAAATATAGAGATAAGGAAGGTGTATCACATATGGTTCAGGAACAGTTAGAAGAAGTACGTCAGAATATACGGAACGCCTGCGAGCGGAGCGGACGGAAGGTGGAGGATGTTACGCTGATCGCGGTCAGTAAGACAAAACCGGTGCCGATGCTTCAAGAGGCATATGATGCCGGCGCCAGAGATTTCGGCGAAAACAAGGTGCAGGAGATGCTGGAGAAGGAACCGCAGCTGCCGTCTGATATCCGTTGGCATATGATTGGACATTTACAGAAAAATAAAGTCCGTCAGGTAATTGACAAGGCAGTTCTGATTCACTCCGTCGATACGGTGGGGCTGGCAGAGCAGATCGAAAAAGAAGCGGTCAAACGTGATCTGGACGTTTCTATTCTTCTGGAGGTCAATGTCGCCGGAGAAGAGTCCAAATTTGGTTTTGCCCCGGAAGAAGTCGAGGAAGCGGCACGCGAAATTGCAAAGTACCCGCATGTCCACATACAGGGACTTATGACGATTGCACCATTTGTGGAGAATTCGGAAGAAAATCGTGGTGTTTTTAAAAAATTATATGAATTATATGTTGACATGAAACGGAAAAACATTGATAATGTTACTATGAATGTCCTTTCGATGGGAATGACCGGAGACTATCAGACAGCGATTGAAGAAGGTGCAACTATGGTAAGAGTCGGTACGGGCATTTTTGGAACCAGGGCAAAGATAGGAGAGAAATAGGGTTATGAGTATTCTGAACAAATTAATGGATACAATGCGTCTCACAGAGAATGATGACGATTACTTCGATGAGGAAGATTACGAAGAAGAAAAACCGGTGATTAAGAAGCGTTCTTTCGGCAAGAGGGACGAAGAGATGGATGATTACCGCCACGAGGAGGAATCTAAGCCGCGTTTTCTGCCACGTTCCTCTAACAACAAGGTAGTGCAGATGCGCCGCAGCATGGAAGTATCTCTGATCAAACCTACTTCCATGGAGGATACGAGAGAGATTTGCGATTACCTGCTGGCTGGAAAAGCTGTTGTTTTAAATATGGAAGGAATCCACATGGAGGTTGCACAGCGTATCATTGATTTTACCTGTGGCGCAACCTATTCGATGGATGGAAATCTCCAGAAGATTTCCAATTACATCTTTATTGCGACACCGTCATCGGTTGAGCTGTCCGGCGACTTTCCCGAACTCTTAGCAGACGGTTCCATGAATGTTTCCGGGATGAATCTCCACTTCTGATACTGATATACTCCCAGGTTCGCTATATATCTGAACCTGGGAGTATTTATTATACAATCGGAAATTTGTGTGATTTCTGATTGTATACAGGCTCTCCGGTAGGAGCACACTTTATATAAGCACTTTCGAACAGGAGTAGAAACACGCGATGCTGCAGGAAAAAGAAGAACAGCTTTTAAAAAAGAGAATGATAGAACTGGCCGGACTCTGTTATCAGCGCGATATACAGACAAGTACCGGCTTTTTGTCGTTAAATGAACAGACGATCTTTCACTCGATCGAGAAGACGCTGCCGCCGGTGCGGACTTGCCTGACGGGTGGCTTTGAGGGCGCAGAGCGCAAACTTCTTTGTTTTCTGGCTTCGTATGATGAGGAGGAGTTTGGACTTCCGATTGCCGTGTTGGAGGTCATTCCGGCAAACCTGCGTTACAGTGAGGCGCTGACGCACCGGGATTATCTCGGGGCGCTCATGAACCTGGGGATTGAGCGCAGCTGCATCGGGGATATTCTGATGAAGGAAAAAAATCAGGAAAAACATAATGAGCTCGTGCTGAAAGAAATTAAGAAGGCTGAGCAGGAATGCGATGTGATTGTGCTGGCCCAGGGCAGTATGACGGTGATGCTTCCTTATTTAGAGGGGATTTCCAAGCCAGTTTTGACCAGTCCGCGCAGAGCGGTGGAACGCGTTAAGCAGATGCTTGCGCAGCAGGCATGAGTTTTTCCGCTGGCAGAGAACCGAAGATCGTCGTGCTTGACGACGATCCAACCGGGATTCAAATGGTTCACGACGTTGCGGTCTATACGTCATGGGAGGAAAGCGCCTGCGTAAATCTTTTACGGGAAGAGGAAACGATGGTTTTCATCCTGACCAACACCCGGGCATTGAAGCCGGAAGCGGCGCGACGTCTGCTGCGGGAATGCACGCAGAATCTGATGGCGGCGTCAAAACAGACCGGGGTTCCGTTCTGGCTTGTGCTGCGCTCGGATTCGACGCTGCGGGGGCATTATCCGCTGGAATCGGAAACAGTTCGCGAAGTGCTGCAGGAGCAGGGGATTGAAGTTGCCGGGGAGATTCTGTGCCCCTATTTGCAGGGAATGCGGATTACGCGGGATGATCTCCATTATTTGAAGCAGGAAGATCGTTGGCTGCCGGTTGGCGAAAGTGAATTTGCCTGGGATAAAACATTCGGATTTCACGCCAGCGATCTGAAGGCGTATGTCGAGGAAAAGACCCAAGGCCGCTATCCGGCTGCGTCCTGTCTGTCTATTTCCCTGGAAATTTTGCGGTCGCAGGATGAAGCCGCGATCACCAGAATTCTGCGGCAGGCCCATGACTTTCAGAAAATCATAATCAATGCGGAAACAGATGATGATCTGCGGGCACTGATGCCGCCGTTAAAGACCGTACTGAAAGAAAAGACATTCCTGTTTAGAACCGCGGCGTCTTTCTGCAAAATCTATGCGGATCAGTCAGAAAAACCGCTGATGGATCCGCAGGCTTGCGTACAGCGGAAGAATCAGAACGGCGGGCTGATCGTCGCCGGTTCGCATGTTCAGAAAACGACGCGTCAGCTGGAAGTGCTTCGTCAAAATTCCTGCCTGGAAACGATTATCTTTGACCAGCACCAGATCCTGCAAGGAACGCTGGCTGAGGAAAGTGAGCGCTGTGCCAGGCTTGTTAATCAAAAGCTGGCAGCCGGGATTACGGTTGTGCTGCAGACACGGCGGGAACGTGTGGACTTGGCGCAGGGGAGCGCGGAAGATCAGCTGCGGCTGACGCAGGCGATTAACGATCAGTTTATCCGGATCGTTGAACAGCTGACGATCTCGCCGCGGTTTATGATAACCAAGGGCGGGATTACGTCCAGCGATTGTCTGACGCGGGGGCTTCGGGTTCGGCGGGAATGGGTGTTAGGCCAGATTGAGCTCGGCATCGGTGTGGTTCGCTGTGATTCCGCCAGCCGCTTTCCAGATCTGCCCGTTGTTCTCTTTCCCGGCAATGTCGGGGATGAGGATACGCTTGCGAAAATTGTTTCAGAGCTGGAAGGGTGTCATGGCAAGGGGCTTTGATCAACAGCTTTTTCATTATGATTACTCAAATAAAAAACGAGAGCTAATGACGAAAGGATTCTTAATCCGTGCCCTGCTTCTCGTTTTTTATGTGACTTAGCGTTGATTTTCGTTATCCAGAAAAACCCGGGAGCCCGTTGCACCTTTCTGCCCCTGATATTTTCCATTATAGGGATGAAGCGCCGGTGCGTCCATCTTCGCAAAGACAAGCTGGCCAATGCGTCTGCCTGCTTTTAATTCAATCGCACAGCGGTTGGCGTTATACAGTTCTAACGTGATTTCACCCTTGAACCCCGGATCCACCCAGCCGGCATTTTGAATGAACAGGCCCATTCTGCCTAACGAACTGCGGCCTTCGACAAAGGCGGTGAGATCGTCCGGCAGATCAAAATATTCCATCGTCGTTGCCAGGACGAATTGATTGGGAAGCAGAATATAGCTCTCGGAAGTGATCGTTTTATAACGAATTTCGTTTTCCATGTTGATCATCCCGGAAGGAGAATCCTCCACAACGCTGAAGGTGTTTCCCAGGCGGATATCGACGCTGGCCGGCTGAATCTGGTCTTCAATCAGCGGCGTGATCGTTAACGTCCCGGCGTTCAGCATCGCTTGCAATGTTTTATCGGATAGAATCATGTGTTAACCCTCTTTCTTTACGATGTCGGATCTGAATCCTGATTTTCAGACTGCCTTTATCATAGCACAGGGAATAGTCCAGTTCCTCAATTTTTTTGAAGGAGTTTGTTTTAGGCTTTCAACAAAAAAAGAATTGAGAATAATAAAAAAGCCCGCTGTTTTCCAGCGAACTTCTTATTGCGGATGGGATTCAGCTTCTTCCGGCTCCGGGGAATTCTGGATCGTCAGATGAATCTTGCCGATCCGCTTGCCTTCCATTGACTGTACCGTGAAGCGCAGCATACCGATTTGAACTTCCGGATGCTCGTCCGGCTGCGGGATCTGTCCGAGCTGCTCGATCAGATAACCTGAAACAGTATCGTAATACTCAGTTTCCAGATTTAAGCCCAGTTCTTCGTTCAGTTCATCCAGATTCATCAATCCGTCGATCTGATATTCATTGGACGTTAACTGAATCAGCTCTGGTTCTTCCTGTTCATATTCGTCGTGCAGATCGCCGACGATTTCCTCGACGAGATCTTCCGTCGTTGTAATCCCGCTGAAACCGCCGAATTCATCGATCAGGATCGCCATCCGGTTCTGCGTTTTCTGCATTTCGCGGAACAGCTCGGCCGTCGGCTTGCTGTCAGGAACAAAATACGGTTTCTGCAGCAGCGATTCCAGCTTCAGCTGATCGGTTTCTCCTTCGGAGATTGCGATCATCAAATCTTTTATATTTAAAATGCCGATGATGTTGTCGCTGGTATCCCGATAAACCGGAAACCGGCTCAGGCGGGTGCTCAGCAGTTCTTTTAACTGCGGACGAATCGGCTCGTCCATATCGAGCATCACGACTTCCTGCCGCGGAACCATGACGTCGCGCGCAGTTTTATCATCAAAGGTGAAGACCGAGTCAATCATTTCCGTCTGCGTATCGTTAAACACGCCGCTGGCGCGGCCGCTGTGGACAAGCGAACGAATTTCCTCCTCGCTGACCTCCTCCTCAAGATTCTCCGTCTTCATCCCCAACAACCGCAAGAAGCCGTTGGTTGACAAGGAAAGCAGCTTGATAAACGGCGAGAGTACGCGCGAAATGACCAGGATCGGCTGGACGCACATCAAACTGAACTGCTCCGCCTTTTGCAGCGCGATCCGTTTGGGCACAAGCTCGCCGAAGACTAACGTGCAGTAGGACAGAATAATCGTAACCAGCACGACCGCAATCGTGGAGCTGTACGGGATGCCGTACTGCGCCATCCATCCGCCCAGCACCTGCGAAATACCGGTGGCGGCCGAGGCGCTGGAGAAGAAACCCGCAAAGGTGATCGCGACCTGGATCGTCGACAGGAATTTAGTCGAGTCGTCGAACAGTCCTTCGATCAGCCGGGCTTTTTTGTTGCCTTTCTCAGCCAGCATTTTAATTTTGTTTTTGTTCACGGAAACGATAGCCATTTCCGCTCCTGCGAAGAAAGCGTTGACTAACGTAAGAAGTACCAGCAGCAACAGCTGCATGGCGATGGCGTTACCGCCGGGATCTGATGCCATAATCATCCTCCTAAACTGAGGATCAGTATATCAGAACTGCGGAAGAAGCGCAAATACAGCGGGGCGGGTTTGTCTAAATTTCATTATAAAAAGAAACCGGACGCCTGCCTGAGGAAGCAGGAACGTCCGGATAGCTTAAGCTAAATTGAACACAGCCAACGTAAAAGCGATCCCCAACAAGACATAGCCGCCGTAAAGCATCAGCTTTTCTTTTTGATTATAGGGAATCCCCTGGCCGGCGGCGCAGCGCTGGTTGTAAAAAATTTTGGATGCGATCACCAGCGCCAGTCCGACGCCTAATAAAATAAATGCCATCGTTAAATTTCTCCTTTTAAACTCGGGGTGATTGTCAGCGAAGCCGCCGGCGCAATGAAGCCCGGGACAGAAGCTGACCAGGGAATACAGGAAGGCGCACAGGCTTAACTCCCCGAACAACACCGGTCTGGGTTTTGCCTGGAATAGAAACCCGTAAGCGTCTGATTTTTTATTTCTTCGATACTTTTTCAAAAGCGGTTAAAATCTGTTGCTCACTCAGACATTCTGGCTGGTTCTGAATCCAGGGGATGACCTCCTTGTAGTGCAGCAGCGCAAACTCGCTTTTGGCCTGTGTCAGATCCGAGGTGTCAGGAAGCGCGCACAGACCGGTGCAGTCCAGACCGCCTAACGCCTGCCGCTGATACTGGCAATGCTGGCGCAGACCCGCCGCCGGATTGGGGATTCGGAAGTTCTTCGCCGCTTCCGCCTGCGGCCGGCGGAGGATCCAGTGCTTGTCGTTCGGCTTGCCGCTGAGCTGTCCCTCACTGCGCAAATCGCGGATAACGAAGACGCCGCGCGTACACAACAGGGTGACGTAGGTCTGAGCGACATGTCCGTCCTGATCCACAACGGAGTTGTATAACAGCCGGTGAAAGCCCAGCTCCTGTTTCAGCCAGCTGCTTACGGAGAGATTCTGGCGGAATTGATAGCGCCAGAAGTATTCAAGATAATTGGCGAACAGCGCCGGATACAGCGTGCCGGTATAATGTTTGTGCAGGCGGAACGCCTGAAACACGGCCATTGCCAACAGAACGGTAACCAGGCCGTAAAGAATGATGTCCATTTAACAGATAACCCCCTGTTTGAAGATTGCGATGCTGCGCAGGTCGCTGATTTCATTGCGTGTTTTCTTTCCTTCCAGCACAGCGATCAGATCTTCGACCAGCTGGTCGGCCGCTTCGTCGAGCGGTACGCCTTCCGTCAGAAGACCGGCATTGAAATCGATCCAATGTGGTTTTTTCATTGCCAGCTCTGAATTGGTGACTACTTTGTAGGTTGGAATAAACCCGCCGAACGGTGTACCCCGGCCGGTCGTGAACAGTACGATCTGGCAGCCGCAGGCCCCCAGCGCGGTGGTGGACACGAGGTCGTTGCCCGGGCCGTAAACGAGGCTGACGCCTTTTTTCTGAATCGGCTCACCATAGTCGAGCACGTCGTTGATCAGCGCGGTTCCGGCTTTCTGGATGCAGCCCAGACTCTTTTCTTCCAGCGTTGTGATGCCGCCGGCTTTGTTGCCCGGGGATGGATTTTCATAAACAACCTGATGATTGGACAGGAAATAGTCCTTGAAGCGGTTGATCATCGCGACGAGTTTATCAAACGTTTTCCGGTCAGCGGCCCGATTCATCAACAGCTGTTCCGCCCCGAACATTTCCGGGACTTCGCTGAGCACGATATTCGCGCCGTAGCTGGACAGAAGATCGGAGAACCGCCCCAGCAGCGGATTGGCAGTGATTCCGGAATAGCCGTCGGAACCGCCGCATTTCAAACCGAAGGAGAATTCGCTGAGATCGCAGGCTTCGCGCTGATCATGGCGCATGACCTGATAAATCTGCTCGAGCAGCTCCACGGCGCTGTGAACCTCATTCTCAACGTCCTGGCAGTTCAGACAGCGGATGCGCTCCGGATCGATCTGTTCCAGCGTGTCGTAAAACGGTTTCAGCTGATTGTTTTCACAGCCTAAACCAAGCACGAGTACGCCCCCGGCATTGGGATGGGTGACAATGTCCTGTAAAATTTTGACAGTGTTGCGATGATCCTGTCCCATCTGTGAACAGCCGAACGGATGATTAAACGTGAAGATCCCATCGATATCATCTAACGGATGGCGCTGGCGGAAGGCGTTGACGATGTTGCGGGCGGTATCGCCGATGCAGCCGACCGTCACGATCACCCACAGCTCGTTGCGGATTCCGACTTTGCCGTTGGCGCGGCGGTAGGCCATGACGGAACGCCCCTGGGGACGTTTGACAATCGGGTCACAGACCGGATCATATTGGTAATCAAGCGTTCCGGACAGCCGGGTTTTCAGGTTGTGGCTGTGGACCCAGTGTCCGGCTTCAATGTCACCGGCGGCCTGACCGATCGGCTGGCCGTATTTGATGACCGGCTGACCGTCTGGAATCATTGCACAGGCGAATTTATGACCGGATGGGATGTCGTCCAGCAAGGTGATTCCGTTGATGATTTCTCCGGCGGATAACGGTTCCAGCGCGACGATCACATTGTCGTTCGGCTGGATGTGCAGCGTTTTTTTCATGCGTTTTCCTCCTTTTTTAACGCATCGCGAAGACCGAGCGTTGCGATTGAATGGATAATTTGAACCAGGCGTTCCGCGATGTTATCCATTGATGCCAGCTGGCCTTCCCAAAGAGGCAGCTGGATCAGCGCGTCAACCGTCGCCTGCGGCTGATTTTCATCCCAATCCTGCCAACAGGCCAAAACTTCCGGACTTTCGCTGATCAACGGCGTGCCGTCTGATTTCCGCTGGCCCAGAAGGACGATCAGCGCGGCAAGCGAGAAACAGGCATGGGGAGCCAGCGCTTTATGGGTATCGTAATAATGCCGCATCGCCGGCAGATCGCGGGTATTAAACTTGGCGATCGAGTTGAGCGAAATGCTCATGAGCTCGTGGCGGATATCCGGGTTTTCAAAGCGTTCAAAGACATCGTGAGTAAAGGCCACTAACTCGCTTTCACTGAAATTGAGCGAAGGCCAGACTTCTTCCTTTAAAAAGGCTTCGAGAAAGCGGCGAATCTGCGGATCCTCGACGGTTTCCTTCACGGTTTCCAGTCCCCCAAGCAAACCTAAGGGAACCATCGCGGTATGCGCGCCGTTGAGGATCGCGACTTTGCGGTCGCGGTAAGGCGCCAGATCGTCGGTAAAGATGATGTTTTGATTTAACTGATCCAGCGGCAGCACGGAGTGCAGCACGGGATCGCCCTGAATCACCCAGCTGTGATAGATTTCGCCTTTCACCAGATAGGCATCGTGATAGCCAAGCTGGTCTTCCAGTGCGGCTGCCTGAGCTTTCGGATAGCCCGGCACAATGCGGTCGACCAGCGTATTGTAGAACCGGTTGGCGTTCTCGATCCAGTCCAGGAAAGCCTGCGGTTCGCCTTGTTCGCGGGCTTTGCGGCAGACGATTTCTTTCAAGGTGTCGCCGTTGCGTTCAATCAGCTCGCAGCAGACGAGATCCATACCGCTTTCCAGTGTGCCGTTGAACGTCTGGAAGCGATGTTTTAATACGGCCAGAACCTTTCCGGGGAAGCTTTGCGGACAGACGTCCAGGGTCACGAGTTCGTCCGTATAGGTGATTCCCGCTTCGGTGGTATTCGAGATGATTACGCGGCATTGCGGATCCGCTGCGCGCTGTAAAAGCGCTGGGTAATCGGTGTAGGGATCGATGCCCTGTTCGATCACGTCGATGATTCGCATTTCCCGCGTGGCCCGGCCTTCCTTTTTTCCTTCTAAAAGCAGCGTGTATAACCCGTCCTGTTCCATTAAACTTTTGACTCGCCCATGCGGTCTTGGCTGAACGACGCAAACGCTGCCGTTGAAATCAGTTTTCTCGTTTAACTGGGAAATGAAATCATCGACAAAGGCCCGCAGGAAGTTTCCTTCGCCGAACTGAAGAATGCGCACCGGCCGCTGCGGCCGGGGATGATTTTGACGATTTAAGGATTCCATCATTGATTACTCCATTCTTTTTCTACATTTTACCATGTTTGGCGATCGTCCACGGCAGGCAAGCAGGCAGTTTATTCCGGTAATTTTTTAAGTTTTCATTTTAATGAAGCTTCTTTTGCTTTCTTTCTGTTTTCATTTTGATGGATTCTCGAGCATAATCGAACAGAATCGTACCGACCGCTGCGGAATAGTCAAAAAAAGAGGATAAGACCCTTTTTATGCTTTATAATGAAGTCATTAATGTAAGAATAAGGAAATCAGAACAGGAGAAAAGAAATGCTTGGACAAATTGTCACGGTCACAGTCGATCGAAAGATGGGAACGCGCCATCCCCATTTTCCGGAACTGGTTTATCCGGTAAATTATGGTTATATCCGTGGAATTTCCGCGCCCGACGGAGAAGACCAGGACGCCTATATTTTAGGCATCAATGAACCTGTGAATGAGTTTACGGGAAAAGTCATCGCGATCATTCACCGAAAAGAGGACGTGGAAGAAAAATGGGTTGTGATTCCCAGGGAACAAACCTTATCTAGAGAAGAAATCGCGGAGCAAGTCAAATTTCAGGAACAATACTTTACGACTTATATTGAAATGTAGTTCATGATTTAAGGCCTGGAAAAAACGGATTTGAAAATAACTCAGGACAGAAGCTTTCATGGAAGGGTTAATCATACGGACAATTCTATGAAGTGTTTAGCGTTTACGATGAAGAAAAAAGATATCCCGTATTTCTGAGATATCTTTTTAACATAGGAAAGTTTAAGCCTGAACAAGGCAGAACGGATGCCCTGCAGGATCAAACAGCGTTACAAACTGAGAACCGCCAAACTGCGTGTCGGCTTTCCGCGCGCCCAAGGCTTCCGCTTTTGTGATCATTGTATTCAGGTCGGAAACGAGAAAATCAAAGTGGACTTGTTTCTGTTGCCGGCCTTCAACCTCCGGCCAGACCGGCGGGACATAATCGTCTTCCTGCACGAAGACCAGCATCACGCCGTTTTCGCTGACAACCGCGGGATTGCCGAACAGTTCCGTAGTTTTCCAGTCCAGCAGTTCATGGTAGAACTGACTCAACTTTTTAGCGTCAGGACAGTCGACGACCAGATCGGCCAGACGAATTTCATTAGACATAAAATGACCTCTCTTTCTTATTTTTGGTTTCATTGTAAACGGTTTCTTCAATTTAAGCAAGCCTGCCAATTATTTTTTCAGCAGCTGAGCGGCAGCACTTTGAGCGGTGATTCGCGCCCAGACCAGCCCGGATGTCAATTCCCATCCCGGACATTTCGTATCTTCTCCATAAACAGAGTACAGACCGTCGAATTTATTAGTGTCTGAGGCGTAGCTCAGAACTTCCCCTTTAGAGGATACCGGCAAAAGTGATTTGTTGAGAGTCAGGCGGGACGGAGAAGTATGAAATTCCACGATAACATAAGGCGGTATCAGCTCGCTCATTGTCGTTCCCTCACGCTCAAATTCTAAATCAAGGCCGGTCCGGGCGTACTGATTGTAATCCGTGATCGTTTTTTTTACAATTCCGGGGTATTCCGGATTGATCATGTTAGCGAGGAGATTAAGCCCATCCACTTCGAAATAAAAGGTTTGCGGTGAAATTCCGGCCGCTTGAACGTGATCGAGATCGCTGATTCCATAGACCGGTTCCTGTTTGGCAATCCAAATCAGCTGATCCTGATAGTTCATCTTCGGATCCTTTTCATTAAAGAACCGGCGGCCGTCAGAATTTAGAAAAATGATATTGGGCAGGGTAAAGTAATCGTAGTCTTCCTGCGGCGAAGCCGCCGATTCCCAATCCTCTAATTGAAGAGGTGTGAAATCGGAGATTAAATGTCCGTAAAGGAAAACGTCTTGCGAAAGAAACTGATCCGCGACGATTAACGCGTTTGTTTTAATTTTAGGCGAATAATTCAGAGGTTGGCCTGTTTCTTCATCGTTGAAGGATTGCACAACTTTGACGCCTTCCACACCATCTTGGGCTTCGTTCAGTAGAATCTGAGTCAGGCGTGAATTTTCCATGAAGGCGATCCCCAGATCGGCAGCGATCTGGGCCAAGGCGGATAGAACGACAGGGTGTCCTTCAGTCTGTCCATCATCCGGGGTCATCATTAATTTATAATCCGGCAGTAAACCCGGTACCGGTTCGGCAAACGGTACGCCGCAGCGTTCGATCAGCCAGTCGACGTCCGCTCCCGAATGTTCAACGGTCGTTCGGAAAAGAGAAGAATCGTCCCTCAGCGTGAGTTCTGAAAAATAATCATCATAAAATTGTTTAATTTCGGTTAGCGTCCAGCGCCGCTGACTTTGGTCAGCCCGCTGAGCTGCGGCGCCTAACGCCGCATAGCGATCGGTTTCCTCCGTCAAAATTTCGACGGAATGGGGCAGATCGGCGCTGTGAAATGAAGGGTAGTCCGGCTTGAGCGAAGATACGATGACAAGGATATCCTCAACCCCCTGATCATGCGCTTCAATCGCGGCGATCAGGCTGGGAATCGCATCGCCGATAATGACCAGGTCGTTTTCCCAATCATACTGTGAATTCAATTCTGAATCGCAGGGAAGGGAAGTCGGCTGACAGCCCGTAAAGAGCAGGACGAAACAAAGCAGGGCGCAGCGAAAACCGTGTTTTGTGAAAGAAAAACGCATGGAAGATCACCTCTGTGATTTCAGTTTACTACCAGAGTCTACGTTTGTAAACCTTTTTCGACTGAATGACTTCGGCTTGTCAAGACTGAACGAAATTGAGGATTCATCAAACAAGGCATTAGATTTCGCCGGTATTCAAGGACGAGTAAAAAAGAACCCCAGCCGTCAGACTGGGATTCTTTGGAGGGAAAGCTTAATTTATTTTGCAGCGGCTGCGTTGCGGCCGGCAATCCGTCCGAAGACGGTGATATCGGCGATCGCGCAGGTGCCGACGCGGTTGTTGCCATGAACGCTGCCGGTGACTTCACCCGCGGCGAACAGACCTGGCATAACGTTGCCTTTGGTATCCAGAACTTCAGCGTTTTCGTTGATTTCAACGCCGCCCATCGTGTGGTGGACAGAAACGACGCCTTCCAGAATGAACCAAGGGCCTTCCTTCATCGTAACCATGCTTGTGGTACGGCCGAATTCATCGGTGTTGTTTTCGATGCCTTCGTTGTACTTATCCATCGTTTCCACAAGGTTTTCAGCATTGATGCCGTAGTGTTCCGCTACTTCTTCCAGCGTATCAGCTTTGAAGAAGACGCCGTCTTCCAGGCAGCGGGCATATTCGTCGGCGAACTTTTCTTCCAGATTCAGCCGGTCAGCGACTTCCTGGTTGTAGATCGCGTAGACTAAGCCGCCCTGAGCCAGAATGCCTTCGGCGCGGACATCGCGCATCGCGACTTCGTTGACGAAACGCTTGCCGTCTTTGTTGACATAAATCAGACCTTCGCCCGACCAGCTTGGCGCTTCAATGCCGTAGAAGACGCCGGTGATCGGATTGTTGAACGGATACAGCTGAATATGTTCCATATTGATCAGATGGGCTCCGATCTTTTCCGCCAT